>Ga0316206_1000111_pt1 | contig 164798 bp, 131 predicted proteins | sample 6monthpyrite_MG_FD_204942 | JGI IMG/M metagenome (GOLD analysis project Ga0316206, IMG submission 204942) | Microbial mat bacterial communities from mineral coupon in-situ incubated in ocean water Damariscotta River, Maine, United States -... | ecosystem: Environmental > Aquatic > Marine >... | reverse complement strand
CCAGCGCAGCAACAAGTGAGATAATAGGTGTGGTGTTTATCACAACTACCTGTGATTTAGGCATTGTCAATATCTGAAGTTAATTCATCAACATCATAATCAATGACTGAAACACCATATTGATGCAAGTCTAACAAAAACCTGACACGGTCTACCCCAGCTAACTGAGCAGCCACACCCGAAGATATTCGCTTACGCTCGAATAGCTTAACGGCTAAAGCCATCCGCGCTTCTTGTTCAAACTCTGCTCTACTCGATTGCAATGCATCAGGTAATGTATCAGGGTAATCAATTTTAAGTTCCATAAATAAATTTCGCCTTCTACTGTCGCCCGATGATAACCGTGAGCAAATAACGCATACCCCCCGATTAATAAATACGGCACTTTATTATTAAATGATTGGATAACTTGCTTTAAATCATTAAAAGTTGCGGGTCTGCAATATTGCTCAGTCATTTATTTTGTTCAGCGTGACATATGCTTTTGATAAACATGTCTTCCCAATCTCTACGCCAATCAAATATCATTAAATTTAAATGTACTTCATCCTATAATCGCCAACATCTCATACAGCACACAAGATGATTGAATATGATGCACTCTTCATGACACGCTTTATATAATACAGTGCTGACATTCCATGACAAAACTTTTCTTCGCTCTCACACTTGACCCAACAACTCATCGCCCGACTGCCTTCCCTAAATCAAAAAATAATTCATTGAACACACTACAGATTTAAACTGGAGAGTCACGAGTTTTCTAACACCTTAAAGTCTGTATATGTAGAGCTAACGTACTGTAATTTGAATAACTCGTTGTTTTGTGATTTGTAGAAAACAACGAGTTATTATTGTCAATTGATTTTAGTATTTTAATTCATATGGTTGCAGGTTTTGTCCATAGTATACCTTCTATAAAACTCGTGACTCTCCAGATTTAAACTTTCTCGCTACCACTACCCACTGGTATTGCTCGGCTTTTTTAATCTATACATTCTATTCTGTCTCGATATACTCGAATAAGCTTGTATTCTTTGCTCAATAAACAAACTTCAGACCAGATCTTTGAAATATTTTGATGAAACTCCCTTATCTTCATATTTCCCAATTTCATGTGGACAACCCTCGGCGGAGGATCATACAACAAGATCAAATCAGAAAAATCCGCGTCTTTTGAGACAATTATTAGGTCATGCTCCATTGCATAGCGCCATATCTCAATATCCTTCATTTCATCGTTAGTATTGATGACATGCTCGTATTCTTCACTAGACCAAATAGCGTGGAAGATTTACATCTATTAAATACCTCGCCATTTATGCTATTTCTTTTAGAATATATTTGTGATTCATAAGCTGACTTGCAAAAAACAAACAAGCGGCTATGTCTTCGGCTTCCAATGATGGATATTGACGTAATATTTCCTCTTTGCTCTCCCCGGCTCCTAAAAATTCAAGGATAGTTTGCACAGCGATTCTTTTTCCATGAATAGTCGGTTTACCGTTGCATATATTAGGATCAATAGTAATTCTGCCTTCTAGGTAGCTAATCGATTCTGTTTTCATAATTCCTCTTCTTTACACTAACATCGGAAGACTAGAGATTGTTTCGTGCTCCTGCCTACACCCTAAAGCCTAAACTAGTTCCAAATCAACTTTAAAGTACCCATGAGCTAAGAAACGAGAAAACGAAACGATAAACGGGTTAAGTCTTGACTTCACACAATTCACAGATACAGTATTCCAAAAATGGGATTTGAAATGACTTGCTCCTTATCCAAGGAAAAAGCATTTCAAATCCCATTTCTCACGCACCCCACACCCGAATCGTGCGATTCCCGCATCTTTCATCACGCTGCCAAATCTTAACATCCCAATCCACATCTTTGCGTCGATCAAATATCATTAAATGCGCTTCATCGGCGTTGCAACGCTGAGCGTAGTCGACGGTTTGTGTTAAACCTTCTTGCAAGGTGGTTTCTAAACCTTTATGTAATATCTTTAGCTCAATCACTACTCGCTGGACTGGCCCCAAATAACCCTGCTGTTCATCCAAGGGCCACTCGATGAATAAATCCGTGCGTCGACGCCCTAAACCATATTCCCGACTAATACGCCCACCGCCATTAACAATACGCTGTAAAAAAGCTTGTAGTAGCAACTGCGGCCCAGCTTCTTTATAGTCGAAACGTTCAATCCAACTATCCGACTGTTCTCGGAAAAATTGTTGGAAGGCGGTGAGTAACTTGAGCATGTTAAGACGATGATCCGGCTTCACATACCAGGCCGTTTGATGGGGAATTCGGCTTTGCTGAACCGCGATCAATTCACGCGGAATCACTTCCTGGTAAATACGATTGGCAATGCGCTCTTGCGGTTTAATTTCAATCAGACCTAAATCCGCCACATATTCTTGATCATCCACGGTAATACCAGCTTCAGCCGATTCCCCTTCCCCCGCTAATAAAGGGGCAATGACCCGATGAACACGGGTTTCTTTGAGTTTTTCGGTGAGCTGATCAAGATGCGTCGCTCTCGATTGGATCAAACGCTCACGTGCGACACGGTATCGCTCTAAGGTAATTGAGATACGACGATCTCGGTCGATTTCATCCCGCCAAGTCATTTCATAACCCAGCGCATTCACTAACCACGGCTGCCCTCGCGTATCTTCCCAGAGCTCAGGAAAAATTTCAGACGCGAAGCTTTGACCTGTCTCGCGAGTATGCTGGTCATAAAGGGCATCAACTTCATCTTGCGTGAAGTTTCCCAGTCGAAGAGATTCCGCTTTGATGTTAAACGCAGAGCCACCTGTAATGATTTCCTGTTCAGAAGTATGAATCCGATAATCGCGCACATCACGGACACCACACAAAATAATCGACTGAGGAAACCCTTTTGGGCGTTCGGCATAACCTGAACGAATTTGACGCAACAAGGCAATTAATGCATCACCTACCAACGTATCCACTTCATCGAGCAATAGTATGACTGGCTTCGTGCTTTCTCTGGCCCAACGCGATAATAGTTCAATCAGTGCACTCTCTGGCCCTACCTCAATCAGTGCCTCTTGAGCCCAAACCTTGAACTGTGTGTGCTGCAAATAAGTGACAGCCTGCTGGGCGATGCGCATCACCACCGTATGCATGCCACGGGCGACATCACTTCGCACCGCTTGGGCCGCTTCAATGTTGACATACAGGCAATGATATTGCCCTTGTGTATTGAGATGCGCCATTAACGCTAACAACGACGTGGTTTTACCGGTTTGCCGTGGGGCATGCAAAACAAAATAACGCTTTTGGGCAATCAGTCGTTCGATGTGTGGTAGATCAATGCGTTTTAACGGATCAATGATATAATGATCCTCAGCCACACAAGGGCCAGCGTTATTGAAAAAGCGTTCCATTATTTTAATACTAACTTTAGACCGTGCTTTTTCATCCATTTTCACCTTGTTTTGCACTCATTTCACGCGCTTTATAACACAGATTCTAAGCCTCAATCGGCGATAATGAATCATCCAACCTAAGAATTTCGGATCGCCATTATCAAATTTTTTCAAAGAGGTTTGCCACTCATCCTCTTCGTCTGGAAAATCAATTTCAGCAATCTCTAAATTTAATTTCTAAATCCATATCACCTTCATTGTTAGCGCCTATTTAATTGGCTCTACACCCAGGTCTTTGCATATTTTCTTTGCCAGAATATCTTTGATCTTGGAATGCCTTGGAATCGCTGACCGCTTATTCAGGGCCGGGTTATGCCACCATGAATGCTTGCCGCCTTCCCTCAAAAGATCACATCCTTGGCGGCGCAGATACCGAAGAAGTTCATTTCGTTTCATATGGCAATTTTTTCTTCCCTATAGCCGCTGCCAGCCGCTGCCAGTGCTTCCTGCCGGTTAAACTCCAATGCCTCCTTTAGCGTAACCTCCAAAGTCTCTTTCAATTCTTCATGAGTTTTTTCTTGGCAATTGACGCCTGGAACCTCTTCAATCCATCCTATCCACCAATCATCTTCCTGTTTTATAACCGCAGTATATTCGTTCTTCATGGTCATGGCCTCTTTATACTATTGCAACAAACGGGTCAAGTCTTGACTTAACATAACTCATAGATCCGGTGCTTTTTATTTTATATAAAAATAGCATGATAAATAACCTTAACTGAGTGTCCACGAAAACGGGGTATTGCCAAAACTCTGATAAATAATCGGTTACACTTATTATTCATGCTCGTTTCATTCAAAACCCTTTATTGTGTTTATTTATCGTTTTTACCGCACTCAATAAATTATAAATTTCTTTTGACATGACTCTCGGTGAGGGGTCAGGCCTTACATTTGACATTCCATGACAAAATTTTGCTTCGCTCTCACACTTGACCCAATAACTCATCCCCCGATTGTCTCCCCTAAATCAAAAAATAATTCATTAACACACGACAGATTTGAACTTTCTCGCTACCACTACCCACGAGCATTACTCGGCTTTTTTAATCCTATTAATCTTTAATCTATACATTCTATTCTGTCTCGATATACTCGAATAAGCTTGTATTCTTTGCTCAATAAACAAACCTCATCCCAGATCTTTGAAATATTTTGATGAAACTCCCTTATCTTCATATTTCCCAATTTTATGTGGACAACCCTCGGCGGAGGATCATGCAACAAGATCAAATCAGAAAAATCCGCGTCTTTTGAGACAATGATTAGATCATGCTCCATTGCATAGCGCCATATTTCAATATCCTTCATTTCATCGTTAGTATTGATGACATGCTCGTATTCTTCACTAGACCAAAGTGAAAAATAGCGTGGAAGATTTACATCTATTAAATACCGCGCCATTTATGCTATTTCTTTTAGCATATATTTGTGATTCATAAGCTGACTTGCAAAAAACAAACAAGCGGCTATGTCTTCGGCTTCCAATGATGGATATTGACGTAATATTTCCTCTTTGCTCTCCCCGGCTCCTAAAAATTCAAGGATAGTTTGCACAGCTATTCTTTTTCCATGAATAGTCGGTTTGCCGTTGCATATATTAGGATCAATAGTAATTCTGCCCTCTAGGTAGCTAATCGATTCTGTTTTCATAATTTATCTTCTTTACACTAACATCGGAAGACTAGAGATTGTTTCGTGCTCCTGCCTACACCCTAAAGCCTAAACTAGTTCCAAATCAACTTTGAGAAAACGGGTCAAGTCTTGACTTTACACAATTCACAGAGAAATAAAATTTGATCGCAACGTTGACTAACATGTGGTATGCACATAGCTAATTGGGTGTGAATGAGCAGAATATAGGAGCATTACCCTAATTCACACTTATTTTAAGTCTACTCTTTAAATACGCACCCGACACCTGAATATTACGACTATCAGGCTGAGTCTTGGTGTTCCGTTCGCAATATCTGTATTTGCTCAACCGACAATCCGGTTTTCTCTGCTATCACTGTGTCATCATCAATGATATCAAACAAGGCGGTTGCAATAGAGACCCTAACATCATAACCACCTTCTTCGCGCCCACGATCCAACGCAAATTCTATCGCGCCTCGCTGGTCTTGGATATACATCTCACGACGCTCTTGATCATCCAGCTCCTCGGGGCTTAAACTCGCTTTGTTCGCTATTTCAAAGGCATGCACGATTGCCGGTTCTGACTGAAAACTTTTGGGAATCAACGTCAGATCGCCGGCGAATTTTAAAAAATAAAACCAACGCTCTAAGGTAGAGTTTAATTCTGATTCTTTTAGCGTAAACTTCGGTAATTCTGCAAACAATAGCTCTAGCTCATCACTAAACACATGGCCTGACTCAGCAGCGAGTTTAAATTTATTGATCATACCCGGTAATTCTTTGAACATTACAAAATCAGTGATGGTTATCGCGATCACATCGGTTAACAATCGATAGTCTTCCCCGCGTTGGATCTGTCCAGCGTAGGCTTTACAAGTATTATATAAAACTCGTTTCTCAAACCCCGCCACATTCAACACTTGCATCTCGATAACATATGATCGACCTTGTTCGTCTTTGGCCCGCACATCAAGATACGTGTCTTTCATACCCTTGATTTTCGGCGCTAAATATGGATCCAAGATCTGGATGTCAATCAGTTGATAAGGGGACCTTAGCTCTAAGATGGCATTGAGAAAACTCAATAAAATGTCGGTGCTGTGAGCTGAACCGAAGATTTTTTTAAACGCGAAATCTGTTTTAGGGTTGAGAAAACGCATGATGTCATTCCCCTGCCCGTACTAATACTGCTGCAATCAATGACTCGCTAAGCCATATTCCATTAACACGCATTTGTTCTATCGATGATTTAATTGAAATATTATGCCCTTCTTGCTTAGCACGTAATAAAATGCCCAGCGACCCAGTCAGCGCTAAACCACTGAGTCGCGCAAAACGCCTTCCAACCGTCTCATCAATACACACAGTTTTAACATTATAATCTAAGGCAACTTGGATAACGGATGCTTCCCCGATATCCAATACATTTTTTAACAGTGAGGATAGCTTGACTGGCTCCGTTAACTTAGTTAACCAGGTAGCCTCTTGGTATTGTCGAACTGCAAATCCTTCACTACCGTGTGCCATGATTTCCTCACCGACCTCATAGGATACGTACACTTTGTCGTACAATAAGTTGAGCAACGATAAATCACCCAGCGCAGCAACAAGTGAGATAATAGGTGTGGTGTTTATCACAACTACCTGTGATTTAGGCATTGTCAATATCTGAAGTTAATTCATCAACATCATAATCAATGACTGAAACACCATATTGATGCAGGTCTAACAAAAACCTGACACGATCTACCCCAGCTAACTGAGCAGCCACACCCGAAGATATCCGCTTACGCTCGAATAGCTTAACGGCTAAAGCCATCCGCGCTTCTTGTTCAAACTCTGCTCTACTCGATTGTAACGCATCAGGTAATGTATCAGGGTAATCAATTTTAAGTTCCATAAATAAATTCCGCCTTCTGCTGACTTCTTGGGATCAGTTCAACGATAGGGAATGAGCAAGTTATTTCAACCTCATTTCTCACGCACCCCACACCTGAATCGTGCGATTCCCAGATCTTTCATCACGCTGCCAAATCTTGCTGTCCCAATCCACATTTTCTCGTCGATCAAATATCATCAAATGTGATTCATCGGCGTTGCAACGCTGAGCGTAGTCGGCGGTTTGTGTTAAACCTTCTTGCAAGGTGGTTTCTAAACCTTTATGTAATATCTTTAGTTCAATCACCACTCGCTGGACTGGCCCTAAATAACCATGTTGTTCATCCAAGGGCCATTCAATGAATAAATCCGTGCGTCGACGCCCTAAGCCATATTCCCGACTAATACGCCCACCGCCATTAACAATACGCTGTAAAAAGGCTTGTAGTAGCAACTGCGGACCCGCTTCTTTATAGTCGAAACGTTCAATCCAACTATCCGACTGTTCTCGGAAAAATTGTTGGAAGGCGGTGAGTAACTTGAGCATGTTAAGACGATGATCCGGCTTCACATACCAGGCCGTTTGATGGGGAATTCGGCTTTGTTGAACCGCAATCAATTCACGCGGAATCACTTCCTGGTAAATACGATTGGCAATGCGCTCTTGCGGTTTAATTTCAATCAGACCTAAATCAGCCACATATTCTTGATCATCCACGGTAATGCCAGCGTCGGCCGATTCCCCTTCCCCCGCTAACAAAGGGGCAATGACACGATGAACACGGGCTTCTTTGAGTTTTTCGATGAGTTGATCAAGATGCGTGGCTCTCGATTGGATCAAACGCTCCCGTGCGGCACGGTATCGTTCTAAGGTAATTGAGATACTGCGATCTCGGTCGATGTCATCCCGCCAAGTCATTTCATAACCCAAGGCATTCACTAACCACGGTTGCCCTCGCGTATCTTCCCAGAGTTCAGGAAAAATGTCAGACGCGAAGCGTTGACCTGTCTCGCGAGTATGTTGGCCATAAAGGGCATCGACTTCATCTTGCGTGAAGTTTCCCAGTCGAAGGGATTCCGCTTTGATGTTAAACGCGGATCCACCGGTGATGATTTCCCGCTGTGAGGTATGTATCCGATAATCGCGTACATCTCGTACACCACACAAAATAATCGATTGAGGAAAACCCTTTGGACGTCGCCCATAACCTGTGCGTATCTGACGCAACAACGCTATCAATGTATCACCGATCAAGGTATCCACTTCATCAAGTAACAATACAACAGGCTTCTTGGCATCGCTCACCCAACGAGACAATAATTCATTCAGCGCATTTTCTGCTCCAACTTGCTTCACAGCCTCTTGTGCCCACACTTTAAATCGCGCATCATTAAGGTAAAAGGCTGCTTCCTGGGCTATTTGCATAACCACCGTATACATGCCTTTCGCCACATCGCCTCGTAAGGCCTGCGCCGCTTCGATATCAGCGTACAGACAATGATAACGACCTTGAGCATTCAAGTAAGCCATCAACGCAAACAATGAAGTGGTTTTACCGGTTTGCCGTGGGGCATGCAAAACAAAATAACGCTTTTGGGCAATCAGTCGTTCGATGTGTGGTAGATCAATGCGCTTTAACGGATCGATGATATAATGATCCTCAGCCACACAGGGGCCAGCGTTATTGAAAAAGCGTTCCATTATTTTAATCCTAACTTTAGGCTGTGCTTTTTCATCCATTTCCACCTTGTTTTGCACTCATTTCACGCGCTTTATAACACAGCTTCTAAGCCTCAATCGGCGATAATGAATCATCTAACCTAAGAATTTCGGATCGCCATTATCAAATTTTTCCAAAGAGATTTGCCACTCATCCTCTTCGTCTGGAAAATCGATTTCAGCAATCTCTAAATTTAATCCCTAAATCCATATCACCTTCATTGTTAGCGCCTATTTAATTGACTCTACACCCAGGTCTTTGCATCTTTTCTTTGCCAGAATATCTTTGATCTCGGAATGCCTTGGCGGCGCAGATACCGAAGAAGTTCATTTCGTCTCATATGGCAATTTTTTCTTCCCTATAGCCGCTGCCAGTGCTTCCTGCCGGTTAAACTCCAATGCCTCCTTTAGCGTAACCTCCAAAGTCTATTTCAATTCTTCATGAGTTTTTTCCTGGCAATTGACGCCTGAAACCTCTTCAATCCATCCTATCCACCAATCCTCTTCCTATTTTATAACAGCAGTATATTCGCTCTTCATGGTCATGGCCTCTTTATACTATTGCAACAAACGGGTCAAGTCTTGACTTAACATAACTCATAGATCCGGTGCTTTTTATTTTATATAAAAATAGTATAATAAATAACCTTAACTGAGTGTCCACGAAAACGGGATATTGCCAAAACTCTGATAAATAATCGGTTACACTTATTACTCATGCTCGTTTCATTCAAAACCCTTTATTATGTTTATTTATCGCTTTTACCGCACTCAATAAATTATAAATTTCTTTTTGACATGACTCTCTTTGCTTCGTCGATTAGCTTGAAGGATTGCTCCCAACCTTCGGAGCAAAGCCTTTTTAATTCATCAAGTAATTCATATTCCGGTAATAATTCGCCTTTCAATTTCGGCTGACCAACGGCCAATTCATACCGAGAAAGTATTCGAATATATTGCTGCCGTTTTTCTTTTTCAATGACAATCGGTGGAAAACCTGATTTTAAAATAGGTAAGTTTGCCAATAATCGAGCGAGTCGGCCGTTACCATCAAAAAATGGATGAATACGCACAAACGACACATGCAACTCTGTGTACACGGATATCGACTCTTGTTTATCGTAAATCCTGGCGCATAACTCATTAAAGCGTGTTAACCATCTTGCCATTAGCTGCGGTACATCTGCTGGCTCAGCGTACTCAAGAAACACTTGTTTTTCAGCTTCAGTAACTGCGTACGTTCCGTTTGGCTCGACTTTCCACGCACCCACAGGTTTATAAATATCAGCAATGCGTTCTGTTTGTATCGCTTTATGCAATTTGAATAAATCTTGCTCATCAATTTTTTCTGAACGCTTCACCAGCTCATACATTAAATCGATTGCTTTTGCGTGACCGACAACCTCTTCATGATCTTTTAGCGGCTTACCCGATACTGTCAAGCCTTCTTCAATGACAAAGGCTGTTTCACCGAGTGTTAAAGTATTTCCCTCGATTGCAGTTGATGTATGTGTCCATAAGTTTCGCAGTTGCGCGAGCAAAACTTGTTTTATATCGTTATCGAGACCATCGAGAAATTTCATTGGTTATTGCTAGAGATCATCGCTATTGTCGATATGTCAAAAAAATAGTTCATACCCAATCTTCTCGGTCACGCAAAATATCTTCCGAACGAAAACAGGTCAAATCTTGACTTAACACATACTCACCCTACTCGCTCTTTTTTTCTTCTCGGAGCTGTTTAACTTGCTCCCATGTCAAGCCGGTTTTTTCTGCCATGATTGAATCATCGTCAATAACATCAAGTAAACTCACGGCGATGCGTCGTCTTTCTGCTAGTTTGCCTTCTTGTCTACCTTCTTGCTTCCCTTCTTTTCGACCTTCCATTCGTCCTACACCGTAAGAAGACTCGATCATGCTGGCTTGGTAGTGAAGGTCATCGCTGTAGCGCTCATAGGCCTGTCTGTCGGCCTCGGATAGCTTTAAGATATCGAGAACTTCTTTGGCTTTTTTTAGGCCTTGGGCAGAAAATTCGTCTTTGATCTCTTCATTTTTGAGAAAATAGATCCACTCATCGAGGGTGTCTCGAGCGATGTCGTCAAATTGGTTGATCTTGAGTAAATAGTATTCGGGATAAATGTCTGCAATGGCTTGTTTGGCGAATAAGGCTTGCTGAGTTGAGTTCAATTTGAGTTCATCATGGCGGTGCAAGCCTTGGAATCGGGTGGTGCCGTGATAGATATAATCATCGCCATGACCTAAATCAAAGTAGAGGATGTTGACCGATATGACCTTTACTACGCTGGCGTAGCTGACCGACTCTTTCATATGTTCGGTGATGACTTTGGCGACGCCATATAGAATACGCTGAAGGTAGTCAAATTCCCGCTCAAACTGCACTTCGATAATAATGATTTCGTCTTGGTTAGTTTTGGCTTTGAGATCCACTCGGTTAAATTTATCACTGAGTGTTTCTTTGTTGGCCTCACTTTCCAAGACTTCAAGGATTTGAATATTTTGCTTTAATAGTTCGCTCAGAAAACCTTCAAATACTTCGAAGTTGGCCTTGCTTCGAAGCAGTCTTTTCATGGCCCAGTCAAAACTGATTAATTTTCTTTGCGACATTTTTTGATCTTGAATTCAACTCAATAAGACTTCCATCATGATTCGCTCACGGGAGAAACGGGTGACGCACTTTTAAAACAACGTCTAAGCCTCAATCGGCGATAATTTTAACTTTACGTCCTGAATCATCCAGCCCAAGAATTCCGGATCGCCATTATCAAATTTTTCCAAAGAGGTTTGCCACTCATCATCTTCGCCTGGAAAGTCGATTTCAGCAATCTCTAGTTTGATACGCTCTGCAGAGCTATATTTAATACCTAAATCCATATCGCCTTTGTTGAACACATGTGTTGCGACTTTCCCTTGGACATCAACATCTACTCTTGGGTCTCTCATCATCATAATCAAAGTTCGCTCAGGGTCATTTGTTGTTATTTTAACTTCACAATCTTTGCCATTCCCTGATATGATAATTTCGTTCATAGTCGCTTGTTCAATAGGTAGTTTTTGCCAATTCATATCCATACTCCTTAACATATCCTTCAATCCAACAACCTCTTTGCGCAACAACTCAATTTCAAATTTAAGAAAACGATTAAAACCGGTCAAGCCTTAACCTCAGCGTTTCAAAATCAGTTGACTATTACCCCTCATCGCCCACAACCTCCTTGATCTCATCCAAATCCATTTGGAATATGTTTGCAATCTCTTGGCTCGATAAGCCAGTCCTATAAGCCTGAATTACCATTTTATTGCGCTCTTCCACCCGACCTTCCACCCGACCTTTCTCTCGACCATCTTCCGCTGCCGACGCGATCTTGCTTTCAACATCGGCGATAGCTTCCATTCTGACTTCATAAACATTCCGCTCTTCTTCGTTGAACATTCGATCAACCGCCTCAATCGCTTTTACGATGCTTGGATCCACCGATAATTCCTGGGGGATTCGCGTTTTGTCCAACTCATGGGCACGGGTCAGAAATGTAACCCATCGGTCTAATGTAGTACTGATCTCCTGATAGGTTTTCTTGAATTTTCTTAGCTCGATGTAGTGTAATTCAAACAAATCATGCAAATTGTCGTCTTTTCCGGTTCGGGTGTTGATAATTTTGTAAATGTTATGAAGCTCTTTCTCTCCGGGGACAAAGTTGAAGTCCAGAATATTGATGCTGATGGTTTTTTTGAGTTCACGAAACATCATGCCTTCGCTGAGTTGTTCAGTAACCAGCTTCGACCAGTAATAGATGGCACGTTTATCAAAATTCAGATCTTGACCAATCTGCATTTCTATGTTCAACCAGCGTCCCTTTTCGTCACGGGCCTTAATATCGAGAATAGACATCTTTCCGGCCCGATAATCCGCTAGATTGTAGGGATTTTTCAGTTCAATCTCTGTGATACGCTCCTGCTCAGCCAAGATCGCATTAATCAGGGACAGTAACAAGTCTTTGTTTTCTTCGCTTCCAAACAGTTTTTTAAACGCAAAGTCGACTCTGGGATTTATTCGGCACATTTTAGACTCTCATCATGATTCGGTCACGGGAGAAACTGGGTTAAGTCTTGACTTAACATATTTACTCACCCTGCTCGCTCTTTTTTTCTTATCGGAGCTGTTTAACTTGCTTCAATGTCAACAAAAGCGTAACGGGTTTACTCAACTTACAATCCCATTTCGATTTTCTCAGTAATCGCAATCATCGTTCAGTGATACTCAAACTGGCAGGTCATTTATTTATCGCTTCCAAAGCTCGCTGAAGAACCATGCTATCCATTTTATCTTTTTCACGAACGGTTTGTTTCGTCAGCAATAAACCCTCTATATTTTACGTCGATTAAAAACTATTAAATGCGCTTCATCGGCATTGCAGCGTTGAGCATAGTCAGCGGTTTGCTCTAAACCCTTTTGCAAAGTCAATTCCAAACTTTTGTGCAAAATTTTCAACTCAATCACGACTCGTTGTATTGGCCCAAGATAACCTTGTTTGGAATCTAGTGGCCATTCTAACAATAAATCTGTTCGTTTACGCCCTAACCCATATTCTCGGTTAATACGCCCTCCTCCATTAACAATGCGCTGTAGAAACGCTTGCAAAAGTAGTTGGGGTCCGGCTTCTTTGTAGTCAAAACGCTCGATCCAACTCTCAGAATGTTCTCGGAAAAATTGCTGAAAAGCGGCAAGTAATTTGACCATACCAAGAGTGTGATCTGGCATCACATACCAGGCCGTTTGGTGGGCAATTCGGCTTTGTTGAACCGCTATCAATTCACGCGGAATCACTTCCTGGTAAATTCGATTGGCAATTCGCTCTTGCGGTTTAATTTCAATTAGACCTAAATCAGCCACATATTCTTGATCATCCACGGTAATGCCAGCCTCGGAGGATTCCCCTTCCCCAGCTAATAAAGGTGCAATGACACGATGAACACGTGCTTCTTTGAGTTTTTCGGTGAGTTGATCAAGATGCGTCGCTCTCGATTGGATCAAACGCTCACGTGCGGTACGGTATCGTTCTAAGGTGATTGAGATATTACGATCTCGAGCGAGTTCATCCCGCCAAGTCATTTCATAACCCAACGCATTCACTAACCACGGCTGCCCTCGCGTATCTTCCCAGAGCTCAGGGAAAATTTCAGACGCAAAGCTTTGGCCTGTCTCACGAGTATGTTGAGCATAAAGGGCGTCGACTTCATCTGAAGTAAAGTTTCCCAGTCGAAGGGATTCCGCTTTGATGTTAAACGCAGAACCGCCTGTCACAATTTCCTGCTCTGAAGTATGTATCCGATAGTCGCGCACATCTCGAACACCACACAAAATGATCGACTGAGGAAACCCTTTTGGGCGTTCGGCATAACCTGAACGAATTTGACGCAACAAGGCAATTAATGTATCACCGACCAATGTATCCACTTCATCGAGCAATAATATGACTGGCTTCGTGCGCTCTCTGGCCCCACCTCAATCAGCGCCTCTTGAGCCCAAGCCTTGAACTCTGTGTGCTGCAAATAAGTGATAGCCTGTTGGGCTATCCGCATCACCACCGTATGCATACCACGGGCGACATCGCTTCGCACAGCTTGGGCCGCTTCAATGTTGACATATAGGCAATGATATTGCCCTTGTGTATTGAGATGCGCCATCAACGCTAACAACAACGTGGTTTTACCGGTCTGTCGTGGGGCATGCAAAACAAAATAACGCTTTTGGGCAATCAGTCGTTCGATATGCGGTAGATCAATGCGCTTTAATGGATCGATGATATAATGATCCTCAGCCACACAGGGACCCGCGTTATTGAAAAAACGCTCCATCACTTATAAGTATTGATCCTTGCTGTTCTCGCAATGCTTGCACTTGCTCGACCGACAGTCCTGTTTTCTTGGCAATAATACCAAAAATCCAACTGCAATACGTAATACTAATCACCCGTCCCCTCAGGGCTTTGGCGTTAGCATAGACAGTTTCTCAGGTATGTGAGGGATTGGGTGCCGACAACAAACTGTATTCACATTTTTTTCAATTTTGCCACTTCTTTTCTCAACGATTCGATATCTGTTTTCAGTTCATCATATTCTGCTAACTTTCGCTTCAAAAAGTGGCGTGTGACGTTCGCTTTTTCTTCAATGCCTTTAGGCGTTAATATATAAATGTATTTTCTTTTATTGGGGTTTCGTTTGAAGTTTTGTACTTTGACCCAGCCTTTTTCGGTTAATGCTTGCAAGCAATAATTGGTCTTTCCTAAACTAATGCCAAGGGATGAGGCTAAATCCCGCTGGCTCATTTCAGGATCGTGCTCTAGTAGCTTTAACAATTTATAACGAATTTCGTCATTCACAGGAATTTTAAAAATGATGCAATGGTGGAGATCCTCAAGACACGCTACCGCCCTACCGTGACATTCCAGGTATCATATAAGCGCTCAGTATCCGTTCACGCGCTGAACACTTCATATTAAAGTAGAGCACACGCAGGATGTCAAGTCTTTGAGTGGACAAATTTTGGAGCCCGACTTTTTTACAGGCAAAGCCAGACAGTCCACACGACCATTAAATTAACAGCAACTCCGCCCCTATGCCCAAAGCATAGAGGGTGAAATACTATCCCAATAGGCTTGCGCCCTTTACGCCAACTCACGAAACTGCTGGTAGGCTTTAGCAATGCCTGACTTTAGATCAGTACTGGCTTGCCAGCCTAAATGTGTCAAACGGCTGACGTCCAGCAATTTGCGTAAAGTGCCATCGGGTTTGGAGGCATCCCACAAAATATTGCCGGTATAACCCACAATCTCTTTGACTAAGATAGCCAGCTCTTGAATCGTGATATCTTTCCCACATCCGACATTAATAAGCGGATGACTCATGGAATCCGTGCCACTTAACAGGGTGGTATATTGATCATCCGCCAAGTTGCTCAAATAAAGACAAGCGTTCGCCATATCATCACTGTACAAAAATTCACGTTTTGGGGTACCCGTCCCCCATAACATCACATGGTCTTTTTCCTGCGTTTTCGCCTCATGGAATTTGCGAATAAGCGCCGGCAATACGTGGGAATTTTCTAAATCATAATTATCCCCGGGACCATAGAGATTAGTCGGCATGACCGCTAAAAATTGCGTACCGTATTGTCGATTGTAGGCGGAACACATTTCGATGCCAGCAATCTTGGCAATGGCGTAGGGTCGATTCGTTTCCTCCAAGGGGCCGGTTAATAAATAGTCTTCTCGAATGGGTTGCGGACAGACTTTGGGATAAATACACGATGAACCTAGAAAAAGCAAACGTTTCACACCCGCTCGCCAGGCTTCATGAATCACATGGGTCTGTATCGCCAAATTCTGCTGAATAAATTGACCAGGATAATTATTATTCGCCAAAATACCACCCACTTTCGCGGCGGCTAAAAAAACGAATTCAGGCTGTTCTTTTTCAAAAAATTGCTGCACCGAGGGCTGATGAGTTAAATCTAATGATTCGTGGCTTGCCGTGACAACGTGTTGATAACCTTGCACTGCCAATGCACGCATCAGGGCGGACCCGACTAAGCCCGTATGACCCGCCACATATATTTTTGCATTTTTGTCCATGGCATCATTTACTCATGGTAATCGTAAGCGGAATAGCCATGTCGTTTCACCAACTCATCTCGTTCGGCAGATTTTAAATCCTCCCGTACCATTTCTTGCACAAGCTGCTGAAAACTAATTTTAGGTGTCCAGCCCAATTTTTCTTTGGCTTTGCGGGCATCTCCCAGTAATGTTTCCACTTCGGTAGGTCGAAAATAACGCGCATCTACTGCCACAATGCATTTCCCAGAGGCATCATAGCCTTTTTCCTCAGTTCCTGCCCCCTGCCATTTGATCGACATGCCAAGCTCCTGAGCTGCGGCATTGACAAAGTCTCGCACGCTGTATTGTTCACCGGTAGCAATCACAAAATCATCAGCCTGTTCTTGCTGTAACATTAACCACTGCATTTCTACATAGTCTTTGGCATGCCCCCAATCCCGTTTCGCCTCCAAATTTCCTAAAAACAAACACTCCTGCAACCCCAATTTGATCCTGGCCAATGCCCGAGTGATTTTACGAGTCACGAAGGTTTCACCACGCACTGGTGATTCATGGTTAAACAAAATACCATTGCAGGCATACATACCATAGGCTTCCCGATAATTCACCGTAATCCAATACGCATAAAGTTTAGCCACCGCGTAAGGTGAGCGCGGATAAAATGGTGTTGTTTCTGTTTGCGGAGTTTCTTGCACTAAGCCGTATAATTCAGAGGTTGAAGCCTGGTAAAAACGAGTCCGCTCTTCCAAGCCCAAGATGCGGATGGCCTCTAAAATGCGTAACGCCCCCAAGGCGTCAGAGTTCGCTGTATATTCAGGTTCTTCAAACGACACTTGCACATGGCTTTGCGCCGCTAAGTTGTAAATTTCATCAGGTTGGACTTGCTGTACAATGCGGATTAAACTGCTCGAGTCGGTCAAATCACCATAATGGAGAATAAAACGGCGATCCGTCTCATGCGGGTCTTGGTACAAATGATCAATACGGTCAGTATTAAAAATCGACGTTCGACGCTTAATACCATGCACCTCATAGCCTTTCTCTAATAAAAACTCAGCTAAGTAAGAACCATCCTGACCCGTAACACCCGTAATAAGCGCCTTCTTCTTCATTACATTCATCCATTATATTTGATATTTTGATAAAATATTGAACCCGCACGATATACATCCAACACGGAGTGAAGTATACCAAAAACAGAACGGAAGATTTGTTCACAATATGAACATACTGTTTCAATCAGGAGGGAACAACGCTATTCAGCATCGCTATCATGCTGAACAACTAATAAGCATTTTTGTTAACAAACCCCTTAAATAGGGTTAAAAACATAATCTTTATATCTAACCACAGCGACCAATTTTCGATATAAGCAATATCCCACTCGATGCGACGGTTAATATCTGTACTACCACGCCAGCCATGAATTTGCGCCAAACCCGTAATGCCTGCTTTCACCAAGTGTTTTTTCATATAATCCGGCACTTTGTCTTTAAACTGACCGACAAACATGGGTCGCTCAGGCCGTGGCCCGACAATTGACATTTCACCTTTTAACACATTAAAAAACTGCGGTAACTCATCCAAACTAACCCGACGTAACAAAGCACCAAAAGCAGTTGCGCGTAATTCACCCGCTTGTGCCCATACCGGCCCACTTGCCGCCTCGACTTCCAGTGGCATGGTACGAAATTTATACATTTGGAACGGCTTACCGTTCCAGCCAACACGTTCTTGACGATATAAAACCGGCCCTCGTGAACTCAGCTTGACACCAATAGCAATCATTAACATCAACGGTGAAAAAACAATCAAAAATATCAATGAAATGACTTTATCTTCCACATACTTAATTACTTCATTGATACCATACATGGGCGACTCGGACAAATTTAACACCGGTAAACCAGCGATTTCAGACACCGAATGATTAATCAATTGCAAACTGAATATGTCCGGCACAAACCGGATATTTACCGTGCTGTGCCGCAACACATGCAAAAGTTCTTTAAGCCGTGATTCTGCCCCCAATGGCAAGGTAATCCAAACCTCGTCCACCTCGTGTTGCTCAACCATGGCAGGCAAACAACCCAAATCACCCGCGATGTTAATGCCAAAATATTGCTGCCCGTGAAGGGCTGGGTTGTCATCGAGAAATGCAACAATATCAAACCCCATTCCATGACTAACTTGTAATTGTTGCGCTACTGACTGACCTAAAGGACCCGCGCCGACTATAATGACTTTTTTATGATTCCAACCTTGCATTCTCAGATAATGTACCAAACGCCCCATTCCGGCACGTAAAGCAAATAAAAAAGCCAATCCCAAGAACCCCCATAACACCATCCACTGCCTTGAATATAAGGTGCTTGTCTTGGTTAAAAAGGCAATAATGATTAATAAAATAACCACCATCATCCAAGCGCTGGCAACCGCTTGAAATTGAGTAATATGAGACTGCCCACGCCACGAACGATACAATCCGAAAAGCGGAAAGATAATGGCAACTAATAAGGTGCCAAACAAAATAGCAATCTGGTAAACCTGCAGATCCAGTGGTGCCGGCCAACTTGGTAACCAATAGGCGATAAAACCGGTAACAACAATCGCCAGCATATCTAAAATTCTTATCAAATAAGGCAATATGCTAGAATAGTCGCTAAAAATATTTCGAGACCTCACGCCTCCCTCCTTATTGCCCATGACATCAGCCTATCGAGAAACCGCACTGCTGCTAATGAACATCACCAAGTGCTCATTAGTTATACACTAGATGCCGAGCACTTTTCAACTACCGCTAAAAATTTTGTGTTAAATGTTGCAATATCGAATTGCTCAGCATGAGCCATAATTTCAGACTCGGAAAATTCGCTCATTTTTCGCTCAAACCGCCGAATCACTTCAATCAGCGAAGTCACAGTGGCCTGGTTAAAAAACACTCCGGTTATACCGTCTTTTACCGTTTCAGTAGCGCCTCCCCTTCCAAAGGCAATCACTGGCGCACCACTCGCCATGGCTTCCACCGGCACCATCCCAAAATCTTCCTGCCCAGGAAAAATCAACGCTCGGCAAGACGCATAATGGTCTTTTATCACATCAAACGGTTGCCGTCCCAGCAAAGTCACATTATCCCCAGCTAAAGCTGCAATTTTTTTGTACTGCTCGCCGGACCCAATGACAACTAAACGTCGATTCAATTGATTACAGGCCTCGACCGCCAAATCAACCCGCTTATAACTCACCAGTTCACTAACAACCAGATAAAAATCTTCACGTGGCTGTACCGAAGCAGCAAACGCTTGCACATCCACCGGCGGATGAATAACTTGTGCGTCTCGTCGGTAGAACTTTTTAATTCGTTTGCGTACATAATCAGAATTCGCTAAAAAACAATCAACTCGAGCTGCCGATGTACAATCCCATACACGCAAATAATGAGCGATCAGCGAGAACAACCCTCTCGTCAACCACCCCAGCTCCTTTCGATACGCCGGATACATATCCCAAAGATAACGCATAGGCGTGTGACAATAACAAACATGAATGGCATCAGGAGACGTGATGACCCCCTTGGCAGGTCCAGACTCGCTACTAATCACCAAATCATAATCCGTAAGATCCAACTGCTCAAGCGCAAGCGGCATTAACGGTAAATATTTCTGGTAGGCTTTGGTCGCAAAAGGCAATTGTTGAATAAACGTGGTTGTAACGCAGTGTTTATTAATTTTATCAGAAATCAACGCTGGGTCATAAACATGAGTATAAATATCAGCTTCCGGAAAAAGTTCACAAAGTGCTTCCAGAACTTTCTCCCCGCCTCGCATATTGATCAGCCAATAATGCACGATTGCTACTTTCACAGGCTTAACCTATCACCTGTTCCAACACCTCAATATGCTTTTTAACGCTATCTTCCCAACAAAAATTCTTCACTCGCTCAAGTCCCTTGTCGATTAATGATTGACGCAACGTTTGATTGACAAACAGCTGATAAAAACCTTCCGCAATACTTTCCACATCATAAGGATCCACATAATAGGCCGCATCACCACAGACTTCAGGTAAACTCGCCACTCTGGATACCAAGGTCGGACAACCCGCAGCCATCGCCTCTAAAGGCGGCAAACCAAATCCTTCATATAATGAAGGAAACGCCAAAAACCTAGCGTTCAAATAAAGTTTTTTCAATGCTGGATCAGATACATTAGACAGAAATTGAACATGGCGCTGACTTGAGTCTGAAATATTCAGATGCTTTAAATTCAGTGACGTTCTTATGCCTGTCAATTTTAAATCACAATCAATTTGATATTTGTGACGAAATAAATCAAACGCTTTAATGAGACGTTCAATATTTTTAGTGGGCGATAACCGCCCGACATACAAAATATAATGCCTATGATTTTCCTCATGGAGGCATTGTTTGGCTTGTTGGATTTCATTGGGATGAATATTAAATGCCACACCATTATGGATCACCACAATTTTAGACTCATCAATCCCATAATGTTGCATCATGAGTTCTTTGGTGTGCTGTGACACGGTAATAACCTTCAGCGATTTTCGTAACACATGCGGCAACACATGTTTCAGAAAATGATATTGCCTCAAGTGATAACGCGGAAAAATCAAAGGGATCAGATCATGCACAGTAATAATTTGACGTGAATGAAAAACTGACGCTTCCAATTGTGAACTATTAAAGATAATCGTGCGTCGATCACCGATGGAAAGTTTATTGGTCCACAGCAAACGCAACAAATGTCCAGAAAATCGCAAATCAGGTGAAGTCAAGCCACTAATCACCCGAATATTACCCGCCGATGCATATTCCTCAAAATGTTTTTTTGCTTTGGCATTAATGTATAAAGTAAATGGCTGTTGCCAATGCTGTAACAAATAACGGGCGATAATCAACGAATAGCGCCCAATACCTGTCAAGTTCTCACCAATATTGGTGGCATTGAAAATCAAACCTGGGCTTGTTTGTTGTGTTTTTATTCTATTCAGGCGAATAACCTTTTTTGATTCTGAGGACAAATTAAGAAATGGTCTTAATAACCGGCACGCCAAATGAAAATATCATCAAAGCACTTCCGCAAATTTAGGCGTTAACTTTTGATACGTATAATAACCTATGGCAAACATCAAAATCGAATATACCCCAGCGACTAAAATATATTGCACATCCACACTTCCATCAAGAAACAGATTTCGCCAACTCACAATTAATGGCGCAACTGGGTTTGCGTATAACAAGATATTTCGATATTGCTCCGGAATCATCGTGACAGGATAGATAATCGGGGTACAATAAAATAACATCATGATCAATATAGCAACCAGACGCTCCAAATCCCGAAAAAAAAGATTGATGGAGGAAATCAACAAAGACAAACCATACACCATCACAAACTGAATAACGAGTAACAACGGTATGGTATAACACCAACTTAGAGACGGCGATTTATCATAGACAAACAAAAAAATCACCAGCACAGGAATAGACAATAAAAAATGGATCATATCCTGTGCAACCGTCGAAAAAACTAATGCGCTTCTTGAGAAACTCAGTTTTTTAATAATAGAGGCATTACCCAAAAAGATATTCGGCGCATAATTTAAAGAATTCGCAAACCATTGCCACGGAAACAAACCAGCGATTAACATCAATGCGTAATCTTCTGCTGGAATACGCATAATCACTTTAAACGCCAGGTAAAAAACCATAGCAAATGCCAATGGCTGTAAGATAGACCAGAGGTAACCCAAATAACTCCGCTTATAGCGGATTTTCATTTCTTTTTGGGTCAGCACGTAAATAACATCAAGACGATGCTGTAGGGACTGAGATAATTTAAGCATTAAATGGTCGTTTTAAATGAAAGCAAATAATTATCATTGACAATGATCAAAAATATATCCTTTAGTATGTTCTAAACATTTGATTACGAATGGACGCGTGATAACTATCATGTAATTCAAAGCCTAGCTAACTCAGCACTCAATAATTGATAACGTGACTGCCAAGAATTTTTCTGCGCATATTCAACAAAATGCAGTTTATTTTCGCGAGTCCATGAAAAATCATCAGCAATAATTTTATCTAGACCTGCAAAAAACTCATGCTGACTTGCATATAAAACAGCCGGACTGTTTAATCCGACTAACTCTTGCCATTTTACCGATAAGACAGGCAAGCCGCTAGCCATATATTCATATAATTTGAGCGGGCTAATATAATCAACCAACGTCTTGTGATTTTTGACATCAAAGGGAATTAAACCCATATCCGCATGATACAAATAGTTAGGTACTGTTGCATTTGGTTTTGCACCCAAGATAAAAACATTGTGACGTTTAACGATTTTAGTCTGCGCCATGGCATCCGGCCCAATCAGCACAAAAGAAATATCCTGACGTATTTCACTGGCATAATTTATGAGTTCATAATCAAACCATTCATCAATCGCCCCCACATAGACAGCAATCGGCCGCTTTATCGATTGATATTCTTGTGGAAGAATACCTGCAGGCCGTGAATATTGATCAAGATCAACGCCATTGGGTAAATAAAGCGTACTCTTAGCCCCCATTGCTTGCAGTTGCGATGCGATGGCTTTTGATGTGCAAGTCACTAGATCAGCAGCGTTGATACAATCCCGCTCTTTTTTCTGCATCTGCGGTGTCATTTTAGTAAAACCCATGCTGTTATCGGTCACCCTAAACACATGTTTTTTAGCATCAATCAGCCGCTTCCATATATGCCCTGTCACCGTATCAGTAATTAATAAATCAACTCCTTGAAAATCGTTTTTCTGTAAAAAACGTTTGATACTTGGCACGGTTAACCGATGCCAATGATCTAATACCCATTGCGAACGCAACACGGGTTTGTTATGGGGTGTCAACAGCGTTAATGGACTATAGTAAATTAAGTTGTCCGAAAAATCCCTATGGCCACCCGCATACCAGGATTTAAACCTGTCTTTCGCCGAAAATGCGGTGGATGATTGCAGAAAATGCAAAGGAGAAATCGGATCAGAAACAAAAACGACTTGCCACCCATCAGCAAGAAACTGTTTTGCTAAATGCTGTGCTCCCACTTGGAAAGGCGAATTCCAATAAGTATTCGCCGCCCAAAAAAGTTTTTTCATAAATCAATCACCGTCGATACTTGTTGTTCGCTAAAAGCAAAAAAAAATAATTTATTGATTCCACACACCCATAAAATAGCAATACCTTAGCAAATACATATTACTAAACTTACCCAAGCTAAATAAGTATGGGAAAATTACACCCATTAACTGAAAGCCCGCTGTCTATAACCAATACTGAAATACGTTAAAGAAAAAACTAACATGACAAAATAAGCAATTGATGAACTAAATGCAGCCCCAACCATGCCATAACTCGGAATAAAATATAAATTTAAGAAAACATTCAGAAAAAAAGCAAAAACAGGGAAAAACACAACAATTAGCGGCATATCAACCGATGCAAAATAATTCATAAATATCGAATTAATGGACAAACAAACAATACCAGGAAGCAACCATAGGAAGGGTTGTACAGAAAGTAAAAATTCACTACCAAAAGCCACTCGCACTACAGGCTCGATAACAAGCACAACTAGAAAAGTAATAACGCTCATTATAACTGCAATCAAAAGCGCTACTAACTTTGTCTTTTTCTGTTTTTCACGAATATCTTGTTCTGCTGACAATCTCGGAAAAAGTAATTTACCAACAAGCATCGGGAATACATAAATCATGTCACTCATTGCAGTAGCTATAGAATAATAGCCTGCTTCTTTAGTGCCCAATAGATATTCCACCATCCATAGATCAAACCTCAACACCAAAAAAGAAAAAAATGCAACAAGATAAGCTTTAAATCCAAAACCAAAATTGCACTGAAAAAAATAAAAGGAACATCTTGGAAACTCTTTCGAGTGTTTTTTCAATTGAAATAGCGACATAATCAATACAACGGTTAATGCTAATATAGCAGTCATAAAAACGCTACTCACAGTAACAATATGACTTAATACGCAAAAACCAATGAACAACAAAGCCAATGTTTTATTTAACAGTTCAACACCATTGAAAAATTGGATTTCATGCAAACCGACCAATAGTGATTGAATCAAGACATATGCTAACGCAATAGGAAAACCAAGCAAGATTAAAGATAATAACGTATTATCAAATGGCAATATATCTGGCCAAACTCTCACGATGATCAACACCAACAATGCCACTGCGATGCCCGCCACCAAGCTCAGCAATAATGAGTTACCTAACAAAATAGATAATAGTGTACTATCTTGCGCGACATAATAAGTGTTTGATGCATGGAATCCCAGTGTACCTAATTGTATGCCTATACCGATACAAGTCATCGCTAATGCATACAGCCCTCTACCCTCAGGGCCTAAAAGACGTACAATCACAATCGTGGTTAACACTCCAATAATTAAAAGTAATATACGAGTGGAAAGCGTTATTATCACTTTGTGTAAAAAATCAGATTTTAAATTAACCTCAGTTAAGCGGTGAAAGAAACCTCTTAATACGTTTTTAAACATGTTTTTTAGCCGTTCTATTGTTTTTCACACAGCACACAACTAAGCAAATACGGCACATAAACTCTTTTTCTTTTCTCTCTAATTACACATTTTTTTAGCCGAAAGCTACAATTTAAATTAAAGGTGCCGGCACCTCTTCAACAACTGCATTGCCTTGTTTAACAAGAATCTGTTTCAATGACATACTTCAACTGCTTGAACACGCAGGACTGCACTCGGCGTTTTCTTTACTGCACTTAATCTAAGCAATAGACACGCTACCGCCCTGCCGCGTCCTATCTAACACAGCATAGCGATAAATCCAAAATCACATCACTCAATTTTCAACGCATGCTATTATATACGTTTCACTCAGTCGATGACTCGATAAATTAACCTAAAAAATGTGTCTACCGACTCACGCTGTTTAATCATCTGCGCATTGAGAAAATGATTCGACAGTTAAATCGCCGTATTGCCAACTGAAGAAAAATTTCTATGGGATCAAGTGATATCAAATAATAGGCTATCCAATACCGGATACGAGGAGACTTGCCAACGAATTAACAGAGAGACTTAAAAGTCGCAAGGAGGGGGAAAATTTGACAGAATAAATGGCAATTAGAATACATGACAACCGGATGTTATCTTTAAGTCGACCTTTTGATGGAGTATTCAGTCAAAATTGGTCGATGATCAACCAATTAAGAACTATGGTTTTTCATACAAAAATATCTGGCTCTTTAGTATCCCCTCTTTATCACTGTGACTCTTTTGACATTGCCAATGGGTGCACAGGTTTCATACACAAAAAAATCAAGCAAGCACAAGGTCATCTCGACTGATTTTAATACGATGGGATTTGCCCATTAGGTTTAATAGAATAATCACCCGCTCCTCACCGCTAACCGCCTCAAAAATACCTTTCACGCCAGAAAAAGCACCACGCTGGACGATAATTTCATCGCCTTTTTTAAAAATTGGCTCATTAATTAAATATAACCCACTTGCCGGATCTTCTCTGACTTTAAGAGAATCAACTAACTCATCAGGCACGGAGGCAAGCTGACCGCCGAACTGCACTATATTGACCACACCGGTGGTGGAACGAATTGGGCTAATATCATCCTTGCCAAACTCTAAACGTATAAAGAGATAACGCGGAAACAATGGCTCAATCACATCTCTCCATTTGCCTCGCCGCCGACGCGCCAACTTGATACGTGGTTGGTAAATTTCAAAATACTGTCGTGTTAAATTTTCTTCAGCAATGCATTCTTGTTTAGGCTTGGTATGAATAGCTAACCAACGTTTCATAGTACAAATATCATCCGATTAAATCAATAAAGGCGCTCCCATTATATTAGGTAGCGCCTTTATTTTTAACTACAAACTTCCTTTTTGTTTGTACTTACTAGGATCACCAATACAGTAATACACGTGACAGATCAAATAACAAACAATTCAAGTCTAACTAATAATCTATATCCAACTCGCTCATCAACTATGATTCTCGCATCATCAAAACTACCTACGAAAAATCCTATATTAATGGCAGCACGGGATATAGACCATCTAACAACCAATACTACCTAGTTACTCGCTATTTTTAATGCCAGAAAAATAGGACTACCGCGCCGATGAATCAGCACCGGCACGGATTTACCATCGGGCAACGCCTTAATAATATCCTGGAACTGTTTTGCATCGCTCACATTTTGATTATTTATCATCAGAATCACATCGCCTTTCTGGATACCGGCTGTACGGGCAGGTCCACTTTCTACCTGCATGACAAAGATGCCATTGTCACCATTAATTTCCAGTCGTTCTCGTTGCTCATCCGTTAAATTGGACACAACTAAACCAAGTACCTGCTCAGTAGCCCCCGAAGAAGAACTTGATACTTTTATCTCATCCTCGTCTGGTAATTCACCGATTTCTACAGTGATCTCCGTCATTTTCCCATTACGCATGATATCGACGGGAATTTTTTTATCGATGGGCGTGATACCAACCATGGGCGGTAAATCTGAAGAATGGACAACCTCGCGACCATTAAATTTAAGCACAATATCACCCACTTGAAAACCTGCCGCTTCTGCCGGACTATCGGGCAATACCCGCGCCACTAAGGCACCTTGTGGTTTTTCCATTTCAAAGGATTCTGCCAGCTCGCGAGTCACATCCTGAATCAAGACCCCCAACCAACCGCGCTTAACATGCCCCGAGTTTTTAAGTTGCTCGACCACATTCAGAGCCACATCAATAGGGATCGCAAAAGACAAGCCCATATAACCACCGGTACGGCTATAGATTTGCGAATTAATACCGATCACGTCACCATCTAAATTGAACAATGGCCCACCTGAATTGCCCGGATTAATTGCCACGTCAGTTTGGATGAAAGGCACATAATTTTCACGTGGCAGACTGCGACCGATAGCGCTCACGATACCCGCTGTCACCGAGTAATCAAAGCCAAAAGGAGAACCAATTGCCAATACCCACTCACCCTGTTTAAGATTCGCTGATTTACCTAACTTGACCACCGGTAAATTCTCCGCTTTGATTTTTAACAGAGCCAAATCACTGCGTGGATCAGTACCAATTAATTCCGCTTCTAATTCACGCCGATCACTTAATCGAACAATGATCTTATCTGCATCCTCAATCACGTGATTGTTAGTCAAGACATAACCATCGTTAGAGATCACAAAACCAGAACCTAAAGATTGAGCTTTGCGCTCCTCCATGCCTTCGCCTTCTTCTCCAAAAAAGCGCCGAAACCATTCACCAAAGGGTCCATCTTCAGGCATATCAGGAAAACGCTTCAAGCGTCCATTTTTTGGCTTTCCTTTTTGTACTGTGCTGATATTAACCACAGCCGGCCCATTTTTTTCCACAAGCTCAGTAAAGTCTGGTAATTCTGCTGCAAAAGCAAACACGGCAACCATCGACAAGCCAATGTACAAAATAATCGACCGACTCACGATTCCGGTCATCGTCGTAATTTTCATATTCACTCCAAATAAGCTAGGGCGTGCGTTATCATCATCCCAGAAATTGAACCACCTGTTCATCTTTGCGCAAAATTCTTGCTTGAAAACGAACATCATTGCGAATGCGCTTAGTATATTCGCTTAACCACCAAAATCCACCCGCCAAGCCGCTCATACTAAACAAGATTTGTAAATTTTCAGAAAATTCAATTTCTAGCAACCAACAAAAACTCGCTCCTATTATCAAAGCAATAAACATGACAATGAGTGGCGCAGCATACACAGCAAAAGACCCTTTCACTAAAACGTTGTCAGGCACACCAACGATAACAGACTCACCCACACTGACATCAATATCGCTAAACACCCTAAGTTTAGTCCGTTTTCCAGCCATTACCTTTTGCAATACCGCACTACCACAGCTTTTTTCTGCCGCACAAGTTCCGCAAGTGGTCTTTCGCTGAGTTTCTATCCAAGCAAATTGACCAACCACGTCAATCACGGTCGCTTTTTCTTCAATCACCGAATTGTTGTACCTAAAAGAAAATTAACAGAATGAGAAATTGATTGAACAGTATTGAGAGGAATTTCGCTAATTGCTGCCATTTTATGATCTTGCCCAATGGCATGGTGAGCATAAATCGCACCCTTACGAAATGATCCTGGCAACTCATTGCCTGAATCATCGGTCCGTTTTTTCATCCATATTGATGTGACGGAAAATTCACCGGGCATTATTGCATGATCCATCTACGCCTTACGCGCCGATATATATCGGCTCTTTAAAAAAATTAGACGGTCCAGCTCGCCTTTTTCTTTATCAAACTTGCGATATACGCAAAAGTGATTTCAGGTTATCTTGATACGAATAGACAAAAAACCTTTCATCGTTTTGCTGATGCGAAGCAGTGGCTATTCTTTTTAGCCACCACTCAGCATCTAAATTCGCAAATACTGCACAATGCATCACTGTAAAAATAATATGGAGAGGCAAGCCTTAACAGTACCACAACGGAGACTGATGCATTACTCCGTCTTACTGTCTCCGAAATTCACAACCTGCGCAAAAGGAAAAACACTAGGGCCTGTTGAGGAGAATTCGCCACGTCCAACTAAGTGAGAGTCCAACTGAGGGATAACCCGAATAGGATCTAATCGATCCCAACGATCATCTTGAGCCAACGTTTGATCCAGAAAAATACGAGGAGGGACTCCACTTTGCTGCACCATTTGGACATCTTTTGGCTCGCCATCAGCCGGTGCCTTTACCAACTGCGTTGCTAGGCTTGGTGCTTCAGCAGGTGACGAGTTGACGACAGGCACAACCTCACTGGACATTGCGGCCACAGGCGCTGTTTGCGGTGCAGTTGCTGTCATTGCCGGCAACGGAACCAAGTTCTGATTAAAAGATTCACTCATCAACATAAACCCTAATGTCGACACAAGCAAAACAGAAGCGGCAATCGCATATCCTTTCGAACGAAATGGTGCAGGAGTAACAACAATCGCAGTCTGCTTTTCGACTTCCGGTGGTGAATCAGGTTTTTCGCGTTTTGCTTGAACCTGTGACGCAGGAGCGAGCAATGTGGGTTCAATTTCTAACGCCTTTTGTATACGACCACATAATCCGTGGTCCACAACTGAAGGAAGATTCACTTTCATGGCATCACCGATCAAATGATACCTCGTCCATTTATCCTTCAATGTTGTGTCAGCTTTTAATTGCTTAATAATTTTATCGTATTCTGCCGCATCTAATTCACCGTCAATTAGTGCAGACAAATGCAGATCTACGTTACTCGACATGCTTTCCACCTTTTTGACATCTTAATAACCTGGGGGAGATTCCCGCTTTGTAATTCCAGTTAATTATTCTTATCCAAAGCCCCTACTGCATGCTATTTAGACAGCTAATTAGGAAAATGTGTCCATCGTCATCAACGATAAATTTAGCGTGTCATGATAAATTGCATCTAACTGAACATATTCGTGACAGGGTGTACACCACATTACGAAAGTAAGGGAGCAAGTTTTTTTTCAATGGCTTCACGCGCCCGGAAAATTCTTGACCGCACCGTCCCAACCGGGCAATCCATCGCATGGGCGATTTCTTCATAACTCAAGCCTTCCATTTCTCTTAACGTTATTGCAGTCCTTAAATCTTCAGGCAATTGCTCAATCGCTTTATAAACGACCTTTTCTATCTCATCCTTTAGCAAAAGTCGTTCAGGTGTTGCGATTTCTCGTAATTTAGAAGCGCCCTCATACTGTGCCGCTTCTTCCGCATCGATATCTGACTCAGGCGGCCGCCGCCCCTGTGAAACTAAGAAATTTTTTGCGGTATTAATAGCAATTCGATACAACCAAGTATAAAACGCACTATCTCCTCGGAATTTAGGTAAGGCTCGATAGGCTTTAATGAATGCTTCTTGAGCCACATCTAAGACTTCATCCGGATCGTGGACATAACGCGAAATCAATTTGACGATTTTATGTTGGTACTTCAAAACCAACAAGTCAAACGCCTTCTTGTCTCCTCGCTGGATACGCTCAACCAATTCGCGGTCGATATTACTATCGGCCATTTGGTCTGTCCCCACGTATTGCGAAGCAAATCCGTTTGTCATTTTCATAGACCACTCGCATTTAATTTAGTTCTTTTAAATCGTATTATGTAATCATAAAAGGGTTGAAGATACGTCGTATTTAAGAACATATGTTACCAATACACAATACGACAAGAAATAACGTTGTGAAAAATAAACTAAAACCGAGTTAAAATACAAGACCTCTTTATGAAAAACCAATATCAATATGACGTTTTGATCATCGGCGGGGGCGCAGCCGGCCTCACGGCGGCTTTGCATCTGGCGAATCGTACAAAAATCGCTCTCCTTGCCAAAGTCTCTCTCACGGAAGGCGCCACCCTTTACGCACAAGGCGGAGTCTCCGCCGTGATGGATAAAAATGACTCACTTGAGTCTCACATATCCGACACGATGCGTACAGGTGCTGGCTTATGCGATGAACAAGCCGTCCGATTCACCATCGAACACGCCAAGCAATCCATCGACTGGCTCATTCAGGAAGGTGTTAGCTTCACCAAAGAAACCCGTCCCAACGGCCATGAAACCTTCCACTTAACACGAGAAGGCGGACACAGTTTTCGTCGTGTATTACATTCCGCTGATTCCACAGGCCGTGCCGTATCAACCACCTTGGAACAACAAGCTAGAGCCAATAGCAATATCGAACTCTATGAAAATCATATTGTCGTCGATCTTATCCGAGCTGCCGACTCAGATCAATCAAAGCAACGCTGTGTTGGCGCCTATGTCCTCGACCGAAAGCGTCAGAAAATCGTCGTTTTTCGCGCCAAATTTATCATATTAGCCACCGGCGGTGCCAGTAAAGTTTATTTGTATACCAGCAACCCGGATGTTAGCACAGGTGACGGCATCGCTATGGCATGGCGGGCCGGCTGTCGAGTCGCCAATATGGAATTCATTCAATTTCATCCAACGTGCTTATATCACCCTAAAGCGAAATCTTTTTTAATATCAGAAGCGGTCCGTGGTGAAGGCGGCAAACTTTTATTGCCGGACAAAACACCATTTATGCATAAATTCGATGCTCGTGGTGAACTCGCGCCACGCGACATCGTTGCCAGAGCCATTGACCACGAAATGAAACGATTGGGTGCCCCTCATGTCTTACTCGATATCAGCTATAAACCCGCAGCCTTCATAAAAAATCACTTTCCGAGCATTTATCAACGATGTCTGGAGTTTGGTTACGACATCACAGAAACCCCCATTCCGGTGGTTCCTGCCGCTCATTATACCTGCGGTGGCGTCATCACAAACCTACAAGGTCAAAGTGATCTGCCAGGCCTATATGTCATTGGTGAAACCGCCTTCACCGGCCTGCACGGCGCCAATCGCATGGCAAGCAATTCCTTACTTGAGTGCTTAGTGTTTGCTTTTTCTGCCAGCCAAGACATTATCACAAAATTAGACGACGTAAAAATGCCTCCCTCACTACCTCATTGGGATGACAGTCGAGTCACCGACTCCGATGAAGAAGTCGTCGTCTCCCACAACTGGGATGAACTCAGACGCTTCATGTGGGATTATGTAGGCATTGTGCGTACCAACAAACGTTTGGAACGTGCCCAACGCCGCGCTCAACTCTTGTCTAAAGAAATCTCTGATTATTACAGCAATTTTCGCATTTCCAATAATTTAATAGAACTCAGAAATCTCGTACAGGTTGCTGAACTCATCATTCTAAGTGCCATGGCCAGAAAAGAAAGCCGAGGCTTACACTATACCTTAGATTATCCGCAGACAAGCAAAAAACAAAAACCCACCAACACCATCCTTACACCGACTGACGTGCGCCCTCCAGTCGTAATCGAATCCTGAGCGCCCGAAATGTCGTGCGTGGCAACGCATCAGGCGCAATGATAACAGATTGTGTTAACCAATGACCGGTTAATTTAAAATTTAAAATAACAAAATGAGGATGAAAAAAACTACTCTTTAGCAACTGCCCCACATATTCGTGGTGGTTATACGTCCATAACCACCAATCACCATCCACCTCCCACGTCAGCCTCACAATAGACCTAGCCAACACCCGGCGCGCCTGTTGTTGCACATGATAGACAAGCAATAAAATAATCACGACATCCAGTGGTATTCGGTAAAAATTAGGCAGTGGCAACAACCAAGTTACCAGTATCGTTGAGAGGTAAAAAAAGCTGAAAAAACCGATTAACCAACGCGAAGCGTGAAGTTCAATCGACAGCGGCGCTGAGTATAATTTGGACAATACGTATTATATTTCCATCAACGGGCTGATTATCACTCAAGAAAAATCCGTACAAATCTTGATCAGATAAACTCAGCAACTGCTCAAAGGCTTGTTTGTCTGATTCACTTAATTGGACGTAATGCACTTCAAAAAAATCGCCCAACAAAATATCAAGTTCCAACATACCTCGGCGGCAGGCCCAGCGAAGCTGACCCTGAGATAAATTTTCCTTCGGTTTCTTTTTTGCTAACAACCAGTCTGTTTCTAACATTTAAACGATATTCTTAATGAGTTTCTTTTTAATATCACCAATGGCTTTACTCGGATTTAAACCCTTAGGACAGACATCGGTGCAGTTCATGATGGTATGGCAGCGAAATAACCGATACGGTCCTTCCAAATCATTCAGCCGTTCATCGGTAGCCTGATCCCGGCTATCTTCTAAAAAACGAGCCGCTTGCAGTAACGCCGCTGGACCGCGAAACTTATCTGGATTCCACCAAAATGACGGGCATGAGGTAGAGCAGCAAGCACACAAAATACATTCATACAAACCATCGAGCTTTTCCCGCTCAGCCGGCGTTTGCAATAATTCAATTTCTGGAACGGGATCATTGACAATCAAATAAGGTTTCACGGCACGATATTGATCGTAAAACTGACTCAAATCCACCACCAAATCCCGTATCACTGGCATACCCGGCAATGGACGAATTTCAACCGGCTGCTTTAATTCTTTTAACGGCGTGATACAAGCCAAGCGATTGCTGCCATTAATATTCATGCCATCAGAACCACATACCCCCTCGCCACATGAGCGACGAAAACTTAAGCTTTCATCCATGGCTTTTATTTTTACCAATGCCTCTAACACCATCATGTCTGAACTGACATCATCGAGCAGATAATCCTGCATGTAAGGCTTGGTATCTTTTTCTGGATTATATCGGTATACGGAAATTTTCATAGGCTTATCATTTTTATGCAATCAAGCTAACGCTTTAATACACACGTTCTTTCGGAGGAAACGACTCCACCGTTAATGGTTTAGTGCGTACCGGCTTATAATCAATCTGTTCATTCTCCATGAAATACAGGGTGTGCTTCATCCATTTAATATCATCACGTTCAGGAAAATCCACCCGACTATGGGCACCACGACTCTCCTCTCGGGCGCTGGCACTATGTATCGTTGCCAAAGCCACCTCAACTAAATTCTCCAACTCTAACGCTTCAATTCTCGCCGTATTAAATATTTTACTATGATCTTTTAACCGTACATCCACCAAGCGCGCTTTAATATCTCGAATTTTTTTCAGACCTTCTTGCAGCAGTGCCTCGGTACGAAAGACCCCGCAATGGGTTTCCATCTCTTTTTGCAGTTCGTTGCGAAGGCTATCCACATCTTCGCCACTCCCTTGTTGATCCCAGCGAGCAATACGACTCAAAGATTGTTCGGCACTGGCTTGATGCAAAGGCCGATGATAGCGATTGTTCTCCAGAAACTCGATAATATGATTGCCAGCCGCCCGGCCAAATACCACTAAATCCAATAATGAGTTGCCACCCAAACGGTTAGCACCATGCACCGATACACAAGCACACTCCCCCACCGCATACAAGCCTTGCACCGGCACTTCACTACTTTGCTTCACTGGTGAAACCACTTGCCCAAAACGATTGGTGGGAATACCTCCCATGATATAATGAGCCGTCGGATAAATCGGAATGGGCGCCTCCACCGGATCCACATTCACAAAAGTACGCGCCAGATCTCGTATCCCAGGCAAACGCTGCTTCACCACATCGGCCCCTAAATGATCCACCTTTAATAAGACATGATCACCGTTCGGCCCACATCCCATGCCGGCTTTCACTTCCGTATAAATCGCCCGACTCACCACATCTCGGCTGGCCAAGTCTTTGGCATTGGGCGCATATTTTTCCATGAAACGCTCGCCATTTTTATTGAGCAAATAACCACCTTCACCACGCACCGCTTCCGATATCAACATGCCTTTGCCTGCAATACCTGTGGGATGAAACTGAAAAAACTCCATATCCTGCAAAGGAACGCCAGCGCGCAACGCCATGCCCATGCCATCCCCAGTATTAATTCGCGCATTGGTATTGGTACGAAAAATCCGCCCTGCGCCCCCCGTTGCTAGCAAAGTCGTCTTTGCCTCAATCACCAGCGGCTCAGCGGTTTCAATATCCAGGACCACCGCTCCCAGCACAAAACCTTCTTCATCTTTAATCAAGTCGATGGCAAAATATTCATCGAAAAAATGCGTTTTGGCTCGGATATTCTGTTGATATAACGCATGCAAAATAGCATGCCCAGTGCGATCAGCCGCCGCACACGTTCTCGCCGCTTGCTCACCACCAAAATTCTGACTTTGGCCACCGAAACGGCGCTGATAAATCTTACCGTTATCTAATCGCGAAAAAGGGACACCCGCATGCTCTAATTCGTATACCAAATGAGAAGCGGCGCGACACATATACTCTACCGCATCCTGATCGGCAAGATAGTCACCACCTTTAATGGTATCGTACATATGCCAATGCCAATTATCAGGCAATACATTGGCTAACGCGGCATTAATCCCACCTTGCGCAGCCACCGTATGAGAACGGGTCGGAAACACTTTAGAAACCACCGCCACATTCGCTTCCGCTTGCGCCAACTGCAGCGCCGCCCGCAAGCCTGCGCCACCGGCTCCAATCACCAATAAATCAAATTTGCGTTTTGCAACATTCATGCGACGACTACGCCTAATAACACACTCACCGACCATGCAAACATGGCGATAAAAAATAAACCAAACAAAGACAACAACAGCATGCGCAATGCAAATGGGGAAATATAATCCATTAACACATCGCGAATACCCACCCAACCATGTAACAACAGTGCCGCCCAAAATAACAAGAAAAGCACATTATTGAATGGATGCGCCACCCACTGCCGCCACGCTTGATAATCAGGCGGCGGATTGCCAATCAACGTCCCCATGAAAAAAAGTAAAAAAAGACCGATATAGACAGCGGATAAGCGCTGCATTATCCAGGGCCGTAATCCCCCTGAGTGTGAACTCATAACAACCAGCCTATCAATAGTAATACCGCAAACATTTCCCCGATAAAAACCATCCAAGCACTCTGTCGGGCTTGAGTTCGATGGTAACCAATATCAATATCTAGCAATAAAAAACGTATCCCCGCCAAAAAATGATGCATCAACGCCCAAAACACCACCACCAAAACCCACTTGATTGCCGGCAAATTCAGCAGTGTTTGGACATCGGCAAAACCTTGAGCACTTCTCAATGATAAAGACAATAAATAAATAAAAAATGGAATAGCCATCACTAGCAGCACACCAGAAAGACGATGCGCAATAGATAACACACCCGTAATGGGTAAACGGATACGAAACAAATTAAGATACTTGGGTCGGTCTTTGTTCAGGGTCGTCCGCATGCGATGATACTGTCCCATAGTAAAATAGTGAAGACTTACATAATCATAGATGATTATTAGTGATCTTGCCCAACAAATTCGTTGCAAAAACTCCAGCCAATCTTGTCTTATTATCATCAATCGAACATATAACCATCAGTCCACCCCCAATCTAATTTAATTGGACCTTGCATTCATTAGTAACTATCGTTGATAATTTTGTCAATACATTCACCTTTAATGAATACAAAATAGACAAGAAGGTCACATGAATCACATTTGGACAAACTTTTTGATCGAGCAAGGGGCCAAAATCACCCACACGAATGAGGTTGATCATTTTGGTGATTTAGCTGCAGAATTGCAGGCCTCACCCACCCACAATATGATCTACGACCTTTCCCAGCTAGGTATTATCCGCATCGAAGGCGAAGAAGCGCAAACCTTTTTACAAGGCCAGTTCAGTAATGATCTAACACTGATCAACGAACACAAAGGCCAGCTCAATAGCTATAACAGTCCCAAAGGGCGCATGTATGCAAGTTTTTATTTATTTACGATGCAAGACGCGTTTTATTTGCATTTGCCTCGCGCCATTTTAGAAACCACCCTAAAGCGACTCCGCATGTTTGTGCTACGCGCTAAAGTAACCTTGGACGATGTCAGCGACACGCTGATAGCCATGGGAATCAGTGGACCAGACATTACTGCCCCACTTAGCAGCGTGGGACTCCAGTTACCCCAACAAGCTTATGACATCAGTAAACAATCTGGCGTACATTGTTTGCGCCTCCCTGGACAGCCAGCACGTGCTATTATATATGCGGAGCTGGAACCATTACAGCAAAGCTGGAGTGAGCTGGCTAAGACATGTGAAAAAGCGGGAGCAAGTGTTTGGCGTCTGTTAGATATCCAGGCCGGCATTCCCAACCTATACCCGGAAACCCAAGAAAGTTTTGTGGCGCAGATGATTAATTTCCCATCTATTGAGGGTGTCAGCTTTACCAAGGGCTGTTATCCTGGGCAAGAAGTCGTCGCACGCATGCACTATTTAGGCAACCTAAAAAAACGCATGTATCTGACCCAGATTGATGATGCTGAAAGGCCGCTGCCAGGCACTCACCTATACGAAGCCAGCGGCAATACGCAAAGCATTGGTACCGTGGTCGATGCTCAGGCGGCGCCTGAAGGAGGCTACCAAGCGCTGTGTGTCTTGCAGACTAAGAGCGCGACTGATGCAAATATCCATGTCGGTAGTCCAACCGGTGCCGCAATAAAATTACTGGACTTGCCCTATGAAATCACGCTGGGTCATGCCAAACAATAAAATGATAAAAACCAAACTGCCATTCACGATTGCCTGGTTAATGATTTTTGCTATGAGCTTAACCTTTACCAGTTCGCTCAGTGCCAGCTCGGTAACCACCAAGGCCCGTGAAATCAAACGTGACCTGGCGGCATTTGAACAAGAACTGCTCGCGGCCACTCCCAATCAAGTGAATGTTTTTCTGGCCATCGACGAAGGCGATTTCTTTTCCGTTAATAGCCTTAACGTGCAACTCAACAAACAACCCATCGCCAAAATTCGCTATTCACCCCTGCAGGCAAACGCCTTAAGTAAAGGTGCCGTGCACCCACTCTACAGCAACGATACGCTGCCCCCTGGCAATTACCAATTAATTGCAGAAATCCAGGGACTCGATTCTCAAAAATCGAGCTTCCGGCGGCGTATCACTCACGATTTTGTCAAGAAGAAAAACAAACCGGTATTTATTGAGTTAAAAGTAAAAAACCAATTAAAACGACTCAAACCCGAATTTATTATTCAACAATGGTAATATCATCATCCGGTAGCAGCTTCTATTTAGCCACCGGGCGCATGTGAGGAAATAACAACACATCCCGAATAGAAGGCGCATCGGTAAACAACATCACTAACCGATCAATGCCAATCCCTTCACCGGCGGTAGGTGGCATACCATGCTCTAGAGCAATGATGTAGTCTTCATCGTAATGCATGGCTTCCACGTCTCCAGCGTCTTTCTCCGCGACTTGTTTACGAAAACGCTCCGCTTGATCTTCGGCATCATTGAGCTCTGAAAAACCATTGGCAATTTCTCGCCCTCCAACAAAAAACTCAAACCGATCGGTGACATGTGGATCATCATCATTGCGTCGCGCCAAAGGAGAGACTTCGGTGGGATAGGCTGTGATAAACGTCGGATCTTTTAATTGGTGTTCCACGGTTTTTTCAAATATTTCGATATGCACTTTGCCCAAACCCCAACTGTCCTTCAGAGGAATTTTTAAGGCCTGCGCAATCTGCTTCGCTGAATCTAACTCATCAAGTTGCCCCGCCGTTAAATCTGGGTTGTAATGCAAAATCGATTCTTTCACCGTCATCCGCACAAACGGTTTACCAAAATCATAGGTCTCACCTTGGTAAACAATCTCGGTGGTACCCAATACGGTTGAAGCAAGCTGGCGCAACATGTCTTCCGTTAAATCCATCAGGTCCTGGTAATTAGCATAGGCCTCATAAAATTCAAGCATGGTGAACTCAGGATTATGCCGCGTTGACAAGCCTTCGTTGCGAAAATTCCGGTTAATCTCGAACACCCGCTCAAAGCCACCCACCACCAGCCGTTTTAAATACAGCTCTGGGGCCACCCGCAAATATAAATCAAGGCCTAAGGAATTATGATACGTGGTAAATGGCCGCGCCGTTGCCCCGCCCGGTATCATTTGCATCATCGGCGTTTCCACTTCCAGGAACTGTCTATCAATCAAATAATAGCGTATTTCAGCAATGATTTGTGAGCGTATTCGAAAATTGTTGCGCGTTTTTTCGCTCATGATCAAATCTAAATACCGTTGCCGATATTTGGTTTCCTGATCGGAGAGTCCTTTAAATTTTTCAGGCAATGGACGTAATGCTTTGGTTAACAAACGTATCTCGTCAACCTTAATGGATAACTCACCCGTTTTGGTGTGAAACAAAACCCCTTCAGCCCCGAGAATATCGCCAATATCCCATTTTTTAAAATCGTTGTTATAAATACCTTCCGGCAAATTATCTCTCGATACAAACAACTGCATCTGCCCTGACATGTCCTGCAGATGGGCAAAACTGGCCTTACCCATCACACGACGTGTCATCATTCGACCGGCAATCGACACCCGAATGGGATTGTCTTCAAAAAAAGCGCTATCCTTATCATCATACTCGGCGTGAATTTCCCCGGCCACAATATTGCGCCGAAAATCATTGGGGAACACAGCCCCTTGCTCACGCAACGCAGCTAATTTTGATCGACGTTGAGCGATCAGTTCATTTTCATCAATTTCTGATTCAGGATTCGGTGGTTGTTTTTCGTTTGTCATAGATAAAATAATAACTTGATATGTTTTTCGTGTGAGGCTGTTTTAAAATGCTTCTTTACAGCCCGCTCTTTAGGCTCGCCTCAATAAATGCATCCAGATCGCCATCAAGTACCGCCTGCGTATTGCCGGTTTCCATCCCGGTACGCAAATCTTTAATGCGCGACTGATCCAGCACATAAGAGCGTATTTGACTACCCCAGCCAATATCGGCTTTAGTATCCTCTAAGGCTTGTTTTTCAGCGCTACGATTATGCATTTCCAGCTCATAGAGCTTCGCTTTTAATTGTTTCATGGCAGAAGCTTTATTCTTATGCTGGGAACGATCATTTTGACATTGCACCACGGTACCGGTGGGGTTATGGGTAATACGTACTGCGGAATCTGTCCGGTTAACGTGCTGGCCACCCGCGCCTGAGGCCCGGTAGGTATCGATCCTCAGATCCGCCGGATTGATGTCAATATCAAAATCTTCATCCACTTCAGGCGAAACAAATACCGAAGCAAACGAAGTATGCCGACGACTGCCAGAATCAAAGGGAGATTTTCTTACCAAGCGATGCACACCGGTTTCGGTTCGCAGCCAACCATAACTATATTCGCCAGTGAATAATACCGTGGCACTTTTAATACCGGCCACCTCACCAGGCGATAATTCAATGATTTCAGTTTTGCAGCCACGCCGCTCGCCCCATCGCAAATACATACGTAATAACATTTCAGCCCAATCTTGCGCTTCCGTGCCACCTGAACCTGATTGGACATCTAAATACGCATTATTGGCATCCATCTCACCAGAAAACATACGGCGAAACTCAAGTTCGCTAACCTGCTTCTCGAGCTGATTTACGTCATTGACCACCGATTCAATGGTGGCCTGATCATTTTCCTCGACGGCAAGCTGCAACAATTCTTGAGTATCTTCCAGCCCTTGTCCCACCTGCTCTAAGGTAGCAACCACCCGCTCTAGCGAGGCTCGCTCTTTCCCCAACGCCTGCGCACGCTCTGGGTCATTCCAGACATTGGGTTGTTCTAATTCACGGGTGACTTCTAATAATTTTTCGCTTTTGTGATCGAAGTCAAAGATACCCCCTCAACGCTTCACTTCGCGTTTTCAGGTCGGCAATTTGGTAAGTAATTGGATTTATCTCTATCATTTTCTCTACACGCTATACATCAACAAGTGGAACTCGGATCATTGATCCTACATTTCGCACCAGGCCATGCAATCTCGCTCGATCCTTGATTCCACAAAAATTTTTATTCAGTCGGCAATACAATAAGTATTACCTCTTTCAGAAAAATCCCTGTGAAATTAATTCTCATCGCGATTTTCACACGCCCTGGCGCGAAATGTAGGATCGATGGCGAATGATACACTATGCCCAATGAAAGCACCAAGACAGCTTTTGATTTGGTTTGTTTTTAATCCATTCCCGACATCATGGCATCGCTAAAAATGGCTTTGGCGAAGATGCACCAAAAGCCCTTTTGATGCTTCATCGATTAAATCAAGCACTCGGTCAAAACCGTTGGACCCACCATAATAAGGATCAGGCACCGCCAAGGTTTTCATGTGAGGCGCAAATTCCATAAACAGTTTTATTTTATGCTTATACTCCGCTGGGCAGGCCTCCTCCAGGATGGACAAATTATCCGAATCCATGGCCAAAATATAATCAAACACATCAAAATCATCAGCCACCACTCGGCGCGCTTTCTGCTGGCTTAAATCAATCCCTCTGGCCAATGCCGCTTGCTGAGCGCGTGAATCCGGTGGTTCACCCACATGGTAGGCATGGGTACCGGCAGAATCGATCAACAACCGACCAAGCACACCGCCTTGTTCGCCATGATGTGCAAACACACCTTCTGCGGTTGGCGAGCGACAAATATTTCCCATACAAACAAAAAGAATATTAACTTTCTTCATGGTCAAATAGTTCCCCCTTTTTTAATAGGAAAATAGCTAAAGCGAAATGCACTGACGTGTCCTCAATGAATGCCCCCAGGTTAGTAATCGACACCCCCTAAACTACGCCAAAAATACCAGTGAGCCATCGCTTTTTAGCGTACCGCTGAACATCAAAACCAGATACACTTAATTCTTGCCTTCTCGCCAGGTTGACGTTATGTTATTAACTATAACGTGGATGGCTACCAGGTGATGAAAATGGCAGTAAGCTGCAATACAAACCCGATATGGTATCAAGATGATTTACCATGCGCTTTTTTGACTCATAACTCTTTTGCAAATTAACCAAACAACATCAACATGACTCGCATTACCATCAATCAAAATCAGCTTCGGGAAATGATTGGCCTTTATGTTCGCTATCATGGCGTTTTTTGCCAAGTCGTGGAGATACTCGACGATGGACCGACCCTGGTACTAATAGACTTAGAAGCGCACATCAGTATCCAAGCCGATCAGCATGGTGAAGCCCATCGTAAAGTACCGAAAACCTATGCTGTCAATATTTTGAGTCCCGATCAAATCGAATTCTCTGGTGCCTTTTTAGCATTAGAGCCACTCGAAGCCGAAGATGTACCTCCACATTTTTATACTAATTTAGTGACGCAACCGCCCTTACCGATTGATCCATGATAGTAACCTGAGTCATGCCTCCCATATAAGGCACTAACACTTCTGGCACATTAATGTTACCGTCTTCCGTTTGGTAGTTTTCAATAACGGCAACCAAGGTACGCCCAACCGCTAACCCTGAACCATTCAGAGTATGGACCAATTCGGGTTTACCTGTGTCAGGATTACGCCAGCGAGCCATCAAACGGCGCGCTTGAAAATCTTCAAAGTTACTGCAAGATGAAATTTCCCGGTATTTATTTTGACCCGGCAGCCAGACTTCCAAATCATAGGTTTTTGCAGCTGAAAAGCCGATATCTCCGCCACACAAACTCACCACGCGGTAGCACAGGTTTAATTTCTGTAAAATAGTTTCGGCATGTTGTGTCAGTTGCTCTAAAGCCTCATAAGATTGTTCTGGCCGAACGATTTGCACCAATTCCACTTTTTCAAATTGATGCTGGCGAATCAAACCGCGGGTATCCTTGCCATAAGAGCCCGCTTCACTACGAAAACAAGGCGTATGCGCGACAAATTTAAGCGGCAAATGCTCGGCATCGACAATGCTATCTCGCACCATATTGGTCAATGGTACCTCAGCCGTCGGGATAAGATAAAGCGGCATAGCCACGCTCTCATGGGCGGCAATGGCGAATAAGTCATCAGCAAATTTCGGTAACTGGCCGGTACCACGAAGACTCTCAGGGTTAACCAAATAAGGCACGTAGTGTTCTTGATAAGCATGTTCAGTAGTATGTTGATCCAGCATAAATTGAATCAATGCACGATGCAGCCGTGCCATCGCACCATTTAACACCACAAAACGTGAACCACTGATTTTCGCCCCGCAGGCAAAATCAATTTGGCTTAACGCCTCCCCAAGCTCAACATGATCTTTAGCGGTAAATGAAAAATGAGGAATGTCTCCCCAACGTCGTACCTCAACATTTTCTTCTTCGCTCAAGCCTTTCGGCACACTTTCGTGTGGAATATTTGGAATACTCAACAATATCCCTTGCAGCTCGTCCTGCAATTCATTGAGACGTTGCTCATGTTGCTTTAGCTGCCCACCCAAATCAGCGACGTCTGCTAACAAAGCGCTGATATCTTCGCCAGCCGCTTTGGCTTTGCCGATACTTTTCGAACTGCGATTACGTTCCGCTTGCAACGCTTCGGTCTGCACTTGAATGGACTTACGCTCTTGCTCCAGCGCATCCAGTTTATCAGCATCTAAAACAAACCCTCGACGCGCCAATTGTTGGGTCACTAATTCTAATTCATTTCGCAATAGTCGTGGATCAAGCATAAAATTTCGTCTTTTTTAGTTACTTTAAAAATTAATATTTCGCCAAAACGCGGAGTAACGAGTAAAATATCACCTAATTTTAGCCGGCCAGCATAAAATATGACCTGTTTCAAACTGTGCTTCAAGTTGACTAATAATCTGCGTTATTTTGTCAGGCTCATCAAAAAACTCGACAATCAACGGTAAGTCAATAGACAAATCCGTCCAGGTGGCTTCATGGATTACTCCCGATGGACCAAACCCGGCAATACCACGAAACACCGTCGCCCCTCGTACCTGTTGATCATCACGCAACCAGTTTAGCAGTTTTCGCAAGCGCCCTTTACCTTCGGTAAAATAGATACGTACTACCGTTACATTTTGCTCAGTCATGGATATATACTCGTAGCGTTTGATATTTAGGCTTTATTGCTGGCCTATTTTTATCCTGACGGCGTTGTCACTCCTCGCCGTAGCCCCACTATGGCTCGTCGTTCCGCCTTGTCAGGATAAAAATATGCGTCGCACTCAACACCTAAATATCAAACGCTACGAGTATATCTCAGACCTGCCGGGCGACCATCACACCAACACCACTGGCGACGACGCACAACAATACATTGGATATCACATTTAGCAAAGCTTTCCATGGCTCTCCCCCGCCCAGCAAATTCACGGTTTCCATAGAAAACGTAGAAAACGTGGTAAACGCCCCCAACAATCCGACAGTCAGAAACCCTCGCCATTCCGGCCCAACACTCATACGTTCAATTAATAACACATACAGCACACCCATCAGCAGTGAACCAAATACATTCACACACAAGGTGCCATAAGGAAAATCACGCCCTAACCAGGCATGCACACTTTGCGACACCCAAAACCGGCCCACCGCGCCGACGGCTCCTCCCGCTGCAATAAAGAAGACTTGCGTCAATTCATGCCCTTTTTCATAGCAAACTCACACATCGATTATTGACGCTTCAATGATCGCAAAAACTGCAAACGTTCACTGATTTTCTTTTCCAAGCCACGATCCGTCGGCTGATAATAAACTCGCCCGGTCAGTGGCTCTGGCAAATAATTTTCCTCGGCGGCAAATCCATGGGCTTCATCATGGGCATAACGATAATTTTTACCGTAGTCCAGGGTTTTCATGAGCTGAGTTGGCGCATTACGCAAATGCAGCGGCACCGGCAACGAGCCATACGTTTTAGCATCTTGCACGGCTTGCTGGTACGCCACATACACCGCATTGCTTTTGGGCACACTTGCCAAATAAACAAGCACTTGAGCCAGTGCAAGCTCGCCCTCTGGGCTACCTAAGCGCTGCTGCACATCCCAGGCGTTTAGTGCCAATGATAAGGCACGTGGATCCGCGTTTCCCACATCTTCGCTGGCCATTCTCACTACTCGCCTAGCAACATACTGTGGGTCACATCCGCCTTCTAACATGCAGGCGAGCCAATATAATGCCGCATCCGGATCAGAACCACGCACAGATTTGTGCAATGCTGACATTTGATCATAAAACGCTTCGCCGTATTTATCAAATCGCCGAGCACCGCCACTTATCACATCATTAAGCAGTGACGACTGCACCGTCACCGTCGTATCCTCACCGACCAAATCTGCCAGCATTTCTAAAAAATTTAACGCACGCCGCGCATCACCATCCACACTTTTTGCTAACTGCAAGCGCAATTCATCGGGAAACTCCCACGATTTTCCTCCCAGCCCTCGCGTGCTATCGGTTAATGTGCGCTCAATGACGTGCAGAATGTCTTGCTCACTCAACGCCTTTAATACATAAACCCGAACCCGAGATAACAAGGCATTATTTAACTCAAACGAAGGATTTTCGGTGGTCGCACCGATGAAGAAAATCGTTCCATCTTCGATATGAGGCAAAAAAGCATCCTGCTGTGCTTTATTAAATCGATGCACCTCATCCACAAATAACACCATACGCTGGCCGGCATTACGCTGATACTGCTGGGCCTGCTCAATGGCTGCCCGAATTTCCTTGACACCCGATAATACCGCCGAAATACTCTCAAATGGTGTATTTGATGTTTGTGCGAGCAAACGTGCCAAAGTCGTTTTACCCGTACCGGGCGGCCCCCAGAAAATCATCGAATGCACATGACCACCTTCAATCGCCGCCCGTAACGGTCCACGTTGACCTAATAAATGCGATTGCCCGAAAAACTCATCGAGAGATCGGGGGCGCATGCGATCCGCTAACGGCTTGAATAGCTCATTTTCTAATCGATTATGTGAGCTAAACAAAGGGTCTTGCTCATTCATTATTTTGTGGTATCAAACACATCAGCATTTTTTGGCGTATCAAACTGAAATGATGCCGCGTTAACAGATTGGTTTTTCTTTATATCGGTAAAGGTCAACAAGGTTAATTGGTCCAAATTATCCATCAACTCCATGCGCACTAACAAGCCCCCAACAAAACCTAAAATAATTTGAGTAAAACTGGCCTCATTGTCCTTCGGGCTTAATTGGACCCGCCGCATTGTACCATCAGGCGCTACTTCTTCCATGACGAAATTTTCTTGTAAGGGCGTAGTTCCGCTCAATAATGCAGCGGGTGTGCTACCCAGTGTGGCGTTAAAGGGTTTAATGGTCACTTGCTCCAAGTCTTCGTCATATACCCAAATTTTAGCCCCATCAGCGACGATTTCTTGCGCATAAGGTTTTGTGTAGACCCAGCGAAATTGCCCCGGCCGCTTGATGACAAAATGACCACTGGATTGATCCGTTACATTCAGTTGTGCACCTTGCACTTTTTGAGAAAAATGACCCTCCAAGGTAACAAGATCAGCGAAAAATGCCTTCGCCCTATTGACACCCTCGTTAGCCGATAGACTCACCGTTGGCGCCAATAGCAAGATAGATAAAAAACACACAATTTTAGCCTTGAAAATCTTTTTGCTAAAATTTACGTTAAAATACCAGTCGTTCAAAAATTTCATATTTGCTTCCATGGACATTATTAATCCGTTGTATTATATACCCATCGTAAATAGGTTTCCTCGGAAATTGCACGCCCTTCTCGCCCCGTGGCTAGATTGTGAAAACTTGAAATATCCCAAATATTGCTGGCTTTTCACGCCTTGCCATAGAACGAGCATGAGACACACTTTATCGAGAAAACCTGTTTACGATGGGTATACACCATCGCACTCGATATTTGCCTAAAAGGACATTTTATTCATGGTAACAACTGAGCCAAACCGGCCAACCAACTTCATTCGCAACATCATTGACGACGATATCAAGAACAATAAAAACAATGGCCAAGTCGTAACGCGTTTCCCACCAGAACCCAATGGATTTTTACATATTGGACACGCCAAGTCGATTTGCTTGAATTTTGGTATTGCCAGGGATTATCAGGGCCAATGCCATTTGCGTTTTGACGACACCAACCCTAGCAAAGAAAGCGAACACTACATACAAGCCATTAAAGAAGATGTGCAATGGCTAGGATTTCACTGGGATGGCCCGATTCGATTTGCCTCCGCTTACTTCGACCAATTATTCGACTATGCAGTGGAATTAATCAAAGCTGGCAAAGCGTTTGTTTGTGACCTTAACGCCGATCAAACCCGAGAAACCCGTGGCACCCTCACCAAACCAGGCAGCAACAGCCCATACCGAACACGTAGTGTCGATGAAAATTTAACTTTATTTATGCAAATGCGCGATGGCGAGTTTGCTGATGGCAGCCATACCCTACGTGCAAAAATCGATATGGCCTCACCCAATATCAACCTGCGTGATCCGGTGTTATACCGTATCATGCGCACCAGTCACCACCAAACCGGCGATAATTGGGTCATCTATCCCATGTATGATTTCACGCATTGTATCTCCGATGCTATCGAAGGTATTACCCATTCGTTATGCACCTTAGAGTTTGCCGATCATCGGCCATTGTATGATTGGTCGCTCGATAATATTTCTATTGATTCTCATCCACAGCAAATTGAATTCTCTAGATTAGCTTTAGAGTACACCATCACCAGTAAACGAAAATTAGCCAGCTTAGTTGAAAAGCAATTAGTGTCAGGCTGGGACGACCCTCGCATGCCAACCATCGCCGGTTTGCGCCAACGCGGTTATACACCGGCCTCAATTCGTGATTTTTGTGATCGCATCGGCGTTACCAAGGTTGATAACACCATCGAGATGGGACTATTGGAATACTGTATACGACTTGATTTAGAGGATAAAGCACCCAGGGCCATGGGCGTATTACGGCCACTACGGGTTGTCATTGAAAATTACCCCGAGGGACAAGTTGAACAACTCAACGCCCCCTGCCATCCACAAAATGAAAGTCTGGGCACCCGCACATTACCGTTCACCCGTGAAATATTCATTGACCAAAATGATTTTCGCGAAGATGCACCGAAAAAATATAAACGATTAATCACCGGCGGTGAAGTTCGCTTGCGTCATGCCTATATCATCAAATGCCAGCAAGTCATCAAAGACGAAATCAGCGGAGAGATCATCGAACTCCGATGCACCTATGACGACCAAACACTTGGCAAGGCACCCGAAGGACGAAAAGTCAAAGGCGTTATTCACTGGGTATCAGCAAGCCACTCCCTGCAAGCAGAAGTCAGATTATATGATCGTCTTTTCACAACCGCCAATCCGGAGGCTGATGATACTGGCCAGGATTTTACCCAATTTATCAATCCCAAGTCGCTTGAAATCATCAACAATGCATTTGTCGAAAGCAGTTTGGCCAATGCCACCCCTGGTGATCGTTACCAATTCGAACGTGAAGGCTATTTTTATATCGATAATAAAGACACAACCAAGGATAAACTGGTGATTAATCGTATTGTCACCTTACGAGATTCATGGGCGAAAATATCCCAAAAGAACGCTTAGGAATGAAATAGGAAAACGCATCGATCACAAGCCAGTACAAACATTATTTTTTAGCGTTCTGTACAAGTTTGTGATCGACAAGCGAAGGGTTAAAACAATTCCACATTCATCACTAATTCATCGGACGGATTCTCCCCCTGGCTTGCCGAAGCACTGCTATCCTCCCGATTCAAAATGGACTCGATCAACCGAGTTTGCCGATCAACAAGTTGTTGCAGCTGAGTGACGATGCCACCAAATGAAGCACTGATTGTTTCACCCGTATCAATCACACCCATGGATTCAGCAATGGCGTAATCAATGCAATTTAAGATATACGTTTCTTGATCGCCCTCTAAACCCATACCCGGCAGTGCATGAGTCAGCTCATGCAACATGCCACGCATTATTTTTGCACTATTTTGCTGATTTTGTTGCAATGAACCACTTAATGTCGCAAGCGAATCCCTGATGACATCAAATGACTGCACTAACTCATTGGTTTGTTGCACCAGTGCTTTTTCCATATTAATTGACTGCAGCTTAGCTTCAGACACACTGATCAAGGCCGGCAACAAATCTTTTATACGACCATATTTTTCTCTATCATCTAATGGCATATTTTTAACAAGTAAAGAAATACCAGGATAGTTTATTTGGGTCCGACAACCAAAATCTTTAAAGCGCCCATTGGTTCGTAACAACGTCATCAATTCAGTTTCCAGTGGGCTGAGGCTCGCTTTACTCGAATACCATAAAATATCAGAATCCACATCAATTAATAAGCAGCAATTTAAGCCGATCGCACGTGTTACCAATAAAATATTTTTAGCTAATTGATCATAACTATTAATGTTCTTTGTCCTTTCAACAAAATGTAGCACATGACCATATTCACCACTGGTTGAAATCGCATTGAGAGCTGTTTTTTTAGCCGCCTCGATTTCTTCTCTCAATTTCTGCTGTTGTGCTCTAAACTTAACCAATACATTGAGTCGCGCCAGCAGATCTTCTTTAGTAAATGGTTTCACAAGATAATCATCACCACCGGATGCATAACTTTGCATTTTTTCCCACAAAGAGCTTTGCTCGGACAAAAATACCACCGAAATATCACCTGTTTGCTCATTGTCTTTCAGCTGTTTACAGACTTCATAACCATTCAAGTGCGGCATTAAAACATTCAGCAATACGATATCAGGCTGCAATTCAATGGCTTTGCCAATGCCTTGCGCCTCGTCCTCAGCTTGTACTATTAAATAATGATCTTTAAGGGCGATACTAACAAATTTCTGACTAAACTTATCATCATCAATCACTAAAACGGTTAATTGTTTGTTCATAGCTTTTAATTTGAAATGTAAAAATCGGTATTGTCAACCGTACCATATACGTCAATATATGTTGCTAGATTATTCACTCCTTGTGAGCCAACAACACATTGTTAATAAAGTATAGCACCGCAGAAAATAAGTTTATGAGCTAGAATGAAATGAAGTGATAAGATGGGTTTTAAGGTGGGATACTGATGGATAGCAGTTACTTAAAAAGCACAACCTGATGATCCATGTCTTCGTCAATCAACTCGTTGATTACAGTCAAGGCTTGTGCGATAACTTCTTCCAATTCAGTAATTTGCATCGATAATTTAGCAAAGTCGTTCCCTTTGGAAAGATTTTCAACCTCCATGGCATTCTCCATCACATTATTGGCCCCCACCATACCAGAAAGTCCTTTTAGGGCATGTGCAGCTTCGTTGATTTCATTTAACTTGCCATCAGAAAGCAAGTTAGAGATTAATGTTAATCGTTCCTCGAACTTACCTGTTATTGACGTCACAAAGGAATTAAAATCATCTTTCATTAAGGTTTTTAACTTGTTGAACTGCACCAAATCAATCACCTGTTCCTCAATAATAGAAACAACATCACTCTCCATTGGCTCGTCAAACTGAATGCCCATCCATTTTTCAAGTATGGCAAACAAGGCCTCATCAATAAAGGGTTTCACTAAAAAATCATCCATCCCGACATCGAAGCATTTTTGCCTATCACTTTCCGAGGCATTGGCCGTTAATGCTATGATGGGAATGTTAGCTTTTATGCTTTCTGCACTGCGAATTTCTCGTGTCGCATCATAGCCATTTTTGATCGGCATTTGGCAATCCATAAAAATCAAATCATAATGATTTTTATGCCACTTTTCCACCGCCTCCTGACCATTGTTGGCAAACTCCGCAGTAACCCCCACATTCGCTAACATCGCTTTAACCACTCGTTGATTGATGTCAACATCATCAGCTACCAAGACGTGGCCTTTTAATTTAACTGATTTTTTGGCACGCTGATCTTTCGCATAATCACCTTGACTTGCAATAAATATCACTTCTTTTGTTAAATCTTCAGTCGTCGACAAAATATACATAGCGTGGCGTAACAAACTACCCGAAACAGGTTTTGTCAAATAGGCATTCACGCCACTCGACATCAATTGTGCCACATCCACACGATCAACCGTCGTGGTTAATAACAACGCCGGGATATTCTGGTTTTTTTTAATGAGTTTCGTTAACACAATCCCGTCAAGGCCTGGGGGATTTTTGTCGACAATTAAAAAATCAAATGTTTCCGTTCCTGAAAATAAGGCTAACGCATCTTCTGCATTAGTTAGTATTCGAACCTTCAATCCAGCCATCGCCAAATATTGTGCGGCAAGACAACTACCAATTTCATCCTGCCCCACAAACACAACGCTTTTATCCGCCAAGTTAACAGCAACATCATCAATGGCTCGTCTCCACGGTAACTCCACTTTAAACCAAAATGTTGAGCCTTGACCTAATTGACTTTTGACACCAATCTCACCGCCCATTAATGACACCAACTGTTTGCAAATATGCAAGCCGAGCCCCGTGCCACCGTAAGTATTGGCGATGGCTGCGTCCACTTGTTTAAATGCAGAAAATAAATTGGCTAATGCCGCTTCCGGTATACCGGTGCCCGTGTCTTGTATTTCAAACACAAACACACCGTTGTCTGAAGACATCGATTCACAAAAAATTCTTAAAAATATATGACCGTCGCTGGTAAATTTAATCGCGTTGCCAATAAGATTAATCAGAATTTGCCGAACGCGTCCTCCGTCAACAATGAGCGATTTAGGCACTTGGCTATCGAAATCTATCAATAATTCGTTATTTCGCTCAAAAGCTCGCGCCGCTAACAATTGACAGACATCGTAAGCCAGTTTTTCAATATCAACAGACTCTGGATTGAGCTCTAATTTTCCCGCTTCAATTTTTGAAATATCCAGAATATCATTAATGACCGAAATAAGCGCTTTGCTGGACTCAATAATTGTCGAAACATATTGGCTTTGCTCAGTGGATAACTTTGTCTTGGTTAATACTTGCGCCATACCTAAAACACCATTCATGGGTGTTCTAATCTCATGACTCAGGCTCGCAAAAACTTCATTTTTTAAATCAAAACGCTGCTGACTCACATCCAATTGTGATTGCAACTCGCTCTCTATATTTTTGAATTTGGAAACGTCATTAATGAAAATAACCGCCAATTTCTTGCTATCATCCATGACGGGAAACACACCCTTCTCCCGGTACCAAAACATGCCGTGACCGATACGAATGCGATATTCGATATCCCAACCTTGCTCATTTTTGATCGCATGGGCAATGGTCGCGTCAACTTCTGGTCTATCATCAATCGAAATAATTTCCCGCAACGTATTAATATTTGATAAAGCTTCTTCACCCAGCGTATGGACCGAGCCCGTTCTGCTCTTGCCCTCGACGGTCAAAACACCCGCCGGGTCTCGAGGATCAAACATGGCCACCAATCCAGGAAAGCTTTTTATCATTAACTCGTAAGGAGATATTGCCACTTTTACACTCTATGTTGCCTAATAACCATCACAACTCTCAAAGTTTACGGAGGCGGCGGTGCCAATACTTCCCGCTGGCCATTGCTTTGTGAAGGGCTGATAATGCCAGCCTCCTCCATAGCCTCAATCATACGTGCTGCGCGATTATAGCCAATTTTTAATCGTCGCTGTACGCCTGAAATAGAAGCCTTACGCGTTTCCGTCACAATGGCCACCGCCTGATCATAGAGCGCATCTTGCTCTGGATCCTCAGAACCACTATTGCCCGGGCTTTCACCGTCCAATGCAATGTTATTGGATAAAATCGCGTCATTATAGTCAGGCAATCCCCGTGCCTTAATATCGTCAACCACATTATGCACTTCTTTGTCGGAAACAAATGCACCGTGAATACGCGTTGGGATACCAGTGCCTGGTGCTAAATACAGCATATCCCCGTGACCAAGCAATTGCTCGGCACCCATTTGATCAATAATCGTTCGAGAGTCAATTTTAGAAGATACCTGAAATGAAATTCGCGTGGGAATATTGGCTTTAATCAATCCCGTCAGCACATCCACGGAAGGTCTTTGAGTCGCTAAAACTAAATGAACACCGGCGGCTCGCGCTTTTTGTGCTAATCGAGCGATAAACTCTTCGACCTTCTTGCCAACCACCATCATCATGTCGGCTAATTCGTCCACCACCACCACAATAAAAGGTAATGTGATTAAAGCTTCTTGAGGTTCAATGGAATCCAGCTTATAGAGTGGATCTAAAATGGGCTCACCTTTCTCTTCCGCTTCTTTGACTTTTTTATTATAGCCTGTAATATTACGCACCCCAAGCGCGGCCATTAACTTATAACGCCGCTCCATTTCTGCCACACACCAACGCAACGCACAAGCCGCATCTTTCATATCAGTTACCACCGGTGTCAACAAATGGGGAATCCCATCATAAATGGATAACTCTAACATTTTAGGATCGATCATGATCAATCGAACCTGCTCGGGGGTGGCATTGAATAACAAACTTAAAATCATTGCATTCACCGCCACCGATTTTCCTGACCCAGTCGTTCCCGCCACCAGTAAATGTGGCATTTTGGCTAAATCAGCCACCATTGGGTAACCACTAATGTCCTTACCTAAGGCCAAGGTTAACGGTGAATCGGCTTCGTCGTAGACTTTCGCTTGGAATACCTCAACCAAGCGCACCATCTCTCGCACCTCATTGGGGATTTCTAGCCCAATCACTGATTTCCCAGGAATGACATCGACCACCCGCACACTGATGACCAATAGACTCCTGGCTAAATCTTTCGCCAGATTGGCAATTTGGCTACTTTTAACCCCCGGCGCAGGCTGTATTTCAAAACGGGTAATAATCGGACCCGGCAATACCGAGACCACTTCAACAACAATATTAAAGTCTTTTAATTTTTCTTCCACTAACCGAGCCATAGTTTCCAGAAAACTTGCATCCACTTTCAGCTGATGAGCATCCGGCTGTTCTAATAAATTGAGTTGCGGTAGTGCCAGAGGATCGCCCGCATTAAAGAGTGGCAGCTGGCGTTCTCGATCTAGGCGAGCACTTTTGCCAGCATCCACTTTTGCGGTTTTAGCTATTTTTGGTTTTTTCAGTTTTCGCTTAACAGACGGAGTCGGCTCGGCTTGCATAACTATTTTCTTTTCGGTGGTTTTCACTAATGCTTGTTGTTTTTGTTTTTCCTGGTATTGATTACGCTTTTGTGCAAACCAGGCTTGCCCCTTTCCGCCAATCATAAAAACGCCGCGACCAATGAGGTCCATCACTCGAAACCATGAAATGCCAGTGAATAAACTAAATCCAACCACAAAAATAGCTAATAGAAATAACGTCGCACCAAGTTGGCTGACCACACCCACTAAGCTCTCACTGATGACCGTGCCTAACAATCCCCCCGAATCCGCCGGAAAGGTTAAGTTATCTTGCGAGAAATGCAACGACGCCATACCCGCCCCTGAGCCCATGGTAAAAATAAAACCTATACTCCGAACCATTGTATGGGGCAAATAAAACGGCCTGTTGGTCTGCTTGGCCGTTCGATACAACAACCAACCCACAGTCGCGACCATCAAAGGAAATAAATACGCCAAATAACCAAACAAAAATAAAAACACATCAGCAAACCAAGCACCCACAACCCCGCCCGCATTGCTGACGGTTTCTGATACGACGCCATGTGACCATGCCGGATCACTGGATTCATAAGTTATTAATGCCGCCAGCAAAAACACCGCCAGCACTGAAAATAAAATTAATAACGCTTCTCTGATACCACGATGCAAGTGGCCAACAATTTGTGCCTCCACATTTTTATCAGCCACCGCCCCAGATGTCGCACCCCGTCTCAATGATCTACTCCCTATTTTAATAAATAATCCATAGCCTAAAATCTAACACGTCAAATATTCAGTAAGGCTGGATGCACCAACTTGCCAGCCTCCACATTAATACCGGTTTGTAATACTGAGTCATTTCGCCAATCGGCTTGGGCAATACGCAACACATACGGTATTAAACTGGCGGACAAGGCTTGAGAAGCGGTTTTAGGTACCGCGCCAGGCATATTGGTCACACAAAAATGCACAACGCCTTCATCCAGGTAAGTCGGGTCTGCGTAGGTGGTGGGTCGAGTGGTTTCGATACAGCCCCCTTGATCCACAGAAATATCGGCAATAACACTGCCCTGACTCATTTGTTGTACCGTTTTTCTGTCAACCACATGCGGTGCTCGAGCACCGGTGACCAATACCGCACCAATCACCAAGTCGGCCTCACATACCGCATCAGTCAACGCCGTTGGGTAAGGGTATAACCCGGTGACATTATGGCCAAGTGCCCTCATCTGTTCCAGTTTGCTTAAATTTTTATCAAAGACGGTGACTTGAGCACCTAAATTAGCCGCCACCACGGCGGCATTACCACCAGCGACTCCGGCCCCAATCACCACCACCTTGCCACGCTCAGCCCCTGGCACGCCACCCAACAATAAACCTTTCCCATCCAGCGGCTGATACAATAAATGACTGCCAACTTGCGCGGCAATGCGTCCAGCAATATTGCTCATTGGGGCCAAAAGTGGTAACCCGCCCCCCGCTTGCACCGTTTCAAAAGCGACGCCCGTTAAACCAATCGCTAGCAATTTTTCGGTTAAAGCCGGTTCTGCCGCCAGGTGCAAATAGCTAAACAATAAATGATGCGCTTGCAACAAATCTAACTCAGGCGCAATGGGTTCTTTCACTTTTACAATTAATTTTGCCTTTTCATACAAGGCGCCCGCATCAGGCAAAATATTAACGCCAACGGCTTGAAACATCTCATCGGGATAACCGCTCAATAAACCAGCATCATGCTCAACAAATACCTCATGACCCGCATCAACAAGCGTTGCGCAAGCCGCTGGAATTAAACCAACCCGCCCTTCCTTCACTTTAATTTCGCGTGGAATACCTACTTGCATTATAACTCCTTTGAGGTTATAAAATATTCTTTATGGTGTTTAAGTGTCCCAATTGTTACGGATAATCAAAGCCCATGGCAATTATAGCCAGCAGACGGTAACATACTCATCTCTTCGCGCATCTGACTTTAAATTAAACGATACCGCCAATTTTTTAAAAGATAAATCACTATCTCAATTTTAGGAGCTATCTTCCAGTGAATCCCGTTAAACATTGCCGACTATTAATTTTAGGTTCTGGACCCGCCGGTTACACTGCCGCAGTCTATGCTGCACGCGCAAACCTCAAGCCAGTACTCATTACCGGCATCGCCCAGGGAGGCCAATTAACGACCACTACCGACGTTGATAATTGGCCAGGTGACCCGGAAGGCGTACAAGGCCCGGAACTGATGACCCGAATGTTACAACATGCCGAACGCTTTCATACGGAAATTATATTTGATCACATCAATCATGCGAACTTAACCCAACGCCCTTTTGTGTTGCGCGGTGACAGTGCTGAATATACCTGTGACGCCTTGATTATTGCGACCGGCGCCTCTGCTAAATACCTGGGACTTGACTCAGAAGAAAAGTTCAAAGGCAGGGGCGTTTCTGCCTGCGCCACTTGTGATGGTTTTTTCTACCGCAACCAGCCTGTCGCGGTCATTGGTGGCGGCAATACCGCCGTCGAAGAAGCCTTGTACTTATCAAATATTGCAAGCCACGTCACGGTGGTACATCGCCGCAATCAATTTCGATCAGAAAAAATATTAGCCGATAAGCTACTAGAAAAAGCTAAGCAAGGCAATGTCACCATCCTCTGGAATCATTCGCTAGAAGAAGTCCTGGGCAATGAGCAAGGCGTCACCGGTATCCGCCTAAAAAACCAAAATGAGGGTACCCAAGACGTGACAGTCCAAGGCGTTTTTATTGCCATTGGTCATACCCCGAATACCGAATTATTTCAAGACCAGCTCGATATGGAACAGGGTTATATTAAAATAAAAACGGGTTTAACCGGCAATGCCACCGCCACCTCCATACCCGGTGTCTTTGCAGCCGGTGATGTCGCTGATCATATTTACCGCCAAGCCATCACATCGGCGGGTACGGGATGCATGGCGGCACTGGATGCAGAACGCTATTTGGATGATTTAGCTACAGGCTAATGACAAGGTTGTTATACTCAACATCGCAGGTAGGATTTTTCGTACGCCTAGACTAAATATAGCGTAATGGTTATGGTATAAAACTCCAAAAAATGGTTATCGCTTTCACCGACATTTCACAGGGCATGCGAAATGTCGGTGAAAGCGATACTAAAACATGCAAAATATAAGAGCGAAAATTGATCGATATTCCTGCCTGGATTTCACCTTACGACAACCACTCCCCCTTTCCGGATGTGGAACTCGCACTTAAAGAACCCGATGGTTTGTTGGCAGTGGGCGGTAATTTATCGCCAGAACGACTATTAACCGCCTATCACCAAGGAGTCTTCCCCTGGTACAGTGCAGACCAGCCTATCTTGTGGTGGTCACCTAATCCACGGTTGGTATTGTTTCCGGAAAAACTTAAAATCGCACGTAGCTTACGAAAAACCCTACGAAAATATCCATTCACTATCACCTTTGATCACGCCTTCCAACAAGTCATACACGCTTGTTCTCAAAGCCGATCAAACCAAGATGGCACCTGGCTCACCCCAGAAATGATGAACGCATATTGTCAATTACATCGGCTAGGTTTTGCTCATTCCATCGAAGCATGGCAAAATCAACAGCTTGTTGGTGGACTCTATGGTGTGGTATTAGGTAAAATATTCTTTGGTGAATCCATGTTCTCGCGGGTAACCGATGCATCAAAAACCGCCTTTGTTTATTTGGTCACGCAATTGCGGGAATGGCAATTTCAGCTTATTGATTGCCAAGTAAAAACTGAGCATTTAATACGTTTTGGCGCAGAACAAATACCACGCAGTGAGCTCACCAATTATATCAAAGCCGCTGGTGGGCTAACGCCACAATCAAGTCCCTGGAGCTTCACAATAAATCCAGTATGGTAAGCAACACCGAAATAAATGAGTTTTTGGAATTCAACGCATGTTTTTGTCAGCGAACCATTTGCAACGATTGAGAACAATGCAAGTCACATCCAATATATTTGCGGGTTTACATTCACCGCTTGGCACTCGCTCAAATATAACGCAAAATGGGCAACATATTTGCCTGAAACGAGATGCAAAAATTTATGTCTGAAAATCAATTACACTTTTTCGCAAGCATGCCGCATCATTGCGGTTATTTGGATGGCAAAAACTCAACCTCAGTGTTTGCCGATCCTAACGGACCCATGTCCTCTACGCTTTATGGCCAACTAATTGCCATTGGCTTTCGACGTAGTGGCAATCATGTTTATCGCCCACATTGCTCGGACTGTAATGCCTGTATTGCCGCCCGCGTTTTGGTTGATGATTTTCAACCAAAACGAACCCAACGCCGTACCTGGCAGCAAAATAGCGATATCACGGTCAGCTGTGTGCCTACCGCTTTTCGAAGCGAACATTTCGAACTCTATCAAAGATACGTTAAGCAACGTCATTCTGGCGGCGGCATGGACGATCCTGAACCACAACGTTATTTTAGCTTTATCGACAGCACATGGTGCGATACATTGCTCTATGAATTCAGGTTGAAAGGCAAACTGGTAGGTATTGCAATCACCGATCAAGTCAAGCAAGGTTTATCCGCTTTTTACACCTTCTTCGATCCCGGGTTACCAGAAAGAAGCTTGGGTAAATATGCAATACTCTGGCAAATCGAACAAGCAAAACAGTTAAATTTACCCTATCTTTATCTTGGATACTGGATTGCCGAAAGCAAAAAAATGAATTACAAGACACAATACCGTCCACTGCAACTGCTACAACATGGCAAGTGGTGCACGCTAGATGAAAGCACCCAATAGCATGAGGGCTACCAGGTCCCTCATGCTATCGAAAAACATCAATGATATCGATATACCCGTAATAATACATTGTATTTATGTGCAATGACTCAAGACTAATTCCGGTGGGTTCACCGAAAAGATAAAAGGTGCGGCTCGCGATAATGCACTTAAACCCAGTATTAAACGCGTGTTACCAGGAAATACCGCCGCTTCCACATCATGTAACTGACATTCACCCCCCAAGTTCAAGCTTGGCAATGAATAGACCGGCACCACTAATTCAGATCCATTGGCCAACACACCTTGCAATTGCTTGACATAACGTACTTCGGTATTCTTTTTTAAAATCGCTAACGTTTCCTCATTAATTGTCAGATAGCCCGATCCTGTATCAACCATAAGTTGTACTGCACCGAGGAAACGAATCTCCGCATCGACATAAAAAGTTGACGCCCCAAGATCTTTCATTGGTACGCGTACGTCAAAATCACCAGCGACAGAGGCATAACTAAACAGCATAAAAGTCAACCCCAAAATGCCATAATGAACTAAATGCTTCATGTGAAAACCTTATTTTAATGAATAAACTCGGCATCAAATCACTGGTATTTAACAATGAATTTGATAAGTCCGTGCATTTCAAGAGTAGATATTTTGGCGTTATTATTTTGACAATTATAGCTGTGCATTTGCGAATTTGCCGATATCCCGTTGCCATCTCGGCTAAAAAATACATAATCAATTGCCGAAAAATATCTCACTGCCCTTCCAACACGGTAAACCTAAACTTTACATTCTTTCTAAAGTCATATAGTTAATAGCAATGACACGCGAATGACACCTGTGTTTTATTGTATTTTGCGTCTTCAACACGATAGATACTCACTTGATCATTACGGCCATTAAACCAGCCATAAATGTGCCAACCAGCCCCAAGCATTTTATTGTAAAGCCCGTGAACAACATGGGCTTAAAGTTTGCTTGGATAAGTGATGTGTCCATCACAACTGGTTTGCTAAGTGGTAAAACTGATATTTTTGTCTTTAGCACCACAAAGAATAATGATTTAATTCTATATGTGTTTGTGCTTGTGAATGACGATGATACCTGTACGCTCAATAAAGTAAACCTTTCCGTGTCAGGTACCACTAACCAGCACCACGTCAATACTGTTTGTTTTTGCAATCTAACGGATAACGCAGTAATGTCGGGTTTATAAACTTTCGTATAATACGAAATTGACAGGAGGAACAGTATGCACGCCAAATTACTGATTGGTGTAGTGACGTTTGGAGTTTTTCTGGCTTTGCTTGTCAGCTTGGCATCACCACCTCAAGCTGACCCACGATTTGCCATTTCTTATTCTCAATTCTTGAAAAAAGTAGACAGCAAGCAAGTACAAAAGGTTTACATTGATGATGGTACCATCTATGGCCTGGATGTGGACAATAAACCGTTCACTACCAATGCTCCCGCCGATCCTGGCCTAATGGGTGATTTAGTAGAAAATAACGTCGATATTACCGCTGCACCCACTGAAAAAAAAACCTTCTTTGGTACTATGATGCTTTCCTGGTTACCTTTCATCGTGCTGATTGGCATCTGGATTTATTTTATGCGCCGCAATCAAGCCAATTCCAATGGCGGTAACAGTGCTTTTAAATTTGGCAAAGCCAAAGCAAAAACATTTAGCGCCGGCCAAGTCAAAGTCAAATTTTCCGATGTGGCAGGGATTGACGAAGCAAAAGAAGAGGTCACTGAGATCGTTGATTTTCTACGTGAACCAGAACGCTTTAATGCCGTTGGCGGAAAAATACCACGAGGTATCTTAATGGTCGGCTCTCCGGGTACCGGTAAAACATTACTGGCAAAAGCCATTGCCGGTGAAGCGGAAGTTCCTTTCTTTTCTATCTCCGGTTCTGATTTTGTCGAAATGTTTGTTGGGGTCGGCGCCTCTAGAGTACGAGACTTATTTGTCGAAGCCAAAAAATCTGCACCGTGCATTGTCTTCATTGATGAAATTGATGCGGTAGGCCGCAAAAGAGGCTCTGGCATTGGTGGAGGCAACGATGAACGCGAACAAACCTTGAACCAACTGTTAGTGGAAATGGATGGCTTTGAAGGCAATGAAGGCGTTGTCGTCATCGCCGCAACGAATCGACCTGATGTGCTTGATAAAGCCTTATTACGACCCGGCCGCTTTGACCGACAAGTGACCGTGCCATTACCCGATATTCGTGGACGAGAGAAAATCCTTTATGTCCATATGCGAAAAATTCCTTTAGCTGACTCCATTGATACCGTATCCATAGCGAAAGGTACACCGGGTTTTTCCGGTGCAGATTTAGCTAATCTGGTCAATGAAGCCGCCCTACATGCCGCCCGCACACGCCGCACTTCAGTGACTTCCAACGACTTTGAACATGCCAAAGACAAAATCATGATGGGTGCCGAACGCCGATCCATGGTAATGAGCGAACAAGAGCGACGCATTACTGCGTACCACGAAGCTGGACATGCCATTGTTGGTTTATCAGTACCTGAGCATGACCCCGTACATAAAGTCAGCATTATCCCCAGAGGACGGGCTTTAGGTGTGACCATGTATCTGCCGGAAGAAGACCGGCTTAGCTACAGTAAACGCCGCTTAGAAAGCCAACTTGCCAGTTTATTCGGTGGCCGCGTCGCTGAAGAAGTCGTGTTTGGCGTAGACTCAGTAACCACTGGTGCCAGCAATGATATTCAGCGTGCTACAGAGTTAGCCACCAACATGGTGAAAAAATGGGGATTTTCCAATGTCGTTGGACCGCTCACCTTTCTCGAAGAAGAAGGCAATGGCTTTCTTGGTCAAGGATCCTCTGAAAAACCCATGGCAGCCAGCACGGCAGAACGCATTGATGCCGAGATAAAAGCTGTCGTTGAAAAAAATTATCAATCAGCCACCGATATCCTTAACAGTAAGATGGATATACTTCATGCCATGGCAGCAGCCCTGCTGGAATTTGAAACCATCGACAAACATCAAGTTAACGACATCATGCAGGGTAAGAAACCTCAACCCCCAAAGAACCTTGATATACCACCCTCAGGCGATACAAACCTCCCAACGGATGATGACAGCCCTGAGTTAAGCCCCGCCATGAGAGAACGTCTCTAAGCGCTGTTTATAACCGATAACAGAGGTGCATTCGCACCTCTGTTATCCATCACTCTTTCACCTCGCTTTCCAATTTCTGGGCTTGTTTGTTCTTAAACCCCTTGCCTTGCTCTGCACATTCCATCACATCACGAACTTCTACCTGCCCGGTACTCTCACTTGTTATTCGTACATGTCTCGCTGCACTCATCGCATAACCAAAACTCGGCGCATCCACATTCACCAAATAATGCAGTGTATCGGTACCTAACACATAACACGTATATGATTTGTAATCTTTTGCCCAGGCTATGGCATTAATTAAACAAAAGAACAAAACAACTAATCCACTCAGATAAATATTTTTACTCATTTTTAAAGCCATATAGATCTATCCATCATCAATAAATAACAGGGCATTGTACCGCTTTCGACCACAATTTTCTCCTTCAATTACCCAGCGATCGCATCAAAATCTAGCGTATAATAAGCCATGGGCTACGTTTGTTAATGTATACTCGTTGCGTTTGATATTTAGGTGTTGAGTGCGACGCATATTTTTGTCCTGGTAAGGCGAAATGACGAGTAATAGTTATTCTTATTGCGAGGAATTTCAACACAGCCAGGGTGAAAATAGGCGAGCAATAAAGCCTAAATCTCAGACGCAACGAGTATATCAACAGAAAGGGACAATCCAATGAAAAAATCCATTTTAGTCACGGGTGCCAATCGAGGTATCGGATTGGAAGCAGTACGCTACTATGCAAACCAAGGGTGGCGTGTGTTTGCCGGCTGTCGCTCGCCCGAGAACGCACATGCGCTAAACAAAATGGTCCATCAATTCAACGACCAGATCAATGTCATACCACTCGATGTCACCCGCCAGAAACACATTACCGCACTCGCTGCCACGCTGGCAAATCAACCCATTGACATCTTACTCAATAATGCCGGTGTCTATGGACCCACTGACACGATTTTTGGCAACACGCAACCCGATGCTTGGTTAGAGACATTTCGTATCAACACCATCGCTCCGTTAAAAATCATCGAAGCCTTAATTGACAATCTCAGTAACAGCCAAGATAAGACTATTGTCACCATCACCAGTAAAATGGGAAGTATCGAAGACAATGGTTCAGGCGGCAGTTATATCTATCGCTCATCGAAAGCAGCATTGAACGCGGTATTAAAAAGTACTGCCATCGATTTAGCACCGAAAGGTATCAAAGTTCTCATCATCCACCCGGGTTGGGTAAAAACAGATATGGGTGGACCGAACGCAGAAATTTCTACCGAACAAAGCATACGTGGTATCAGTCGCGTCATTGATAGTACAACAATCAAAGATTCGGGAACTTTTTTTGAATACGATGGCAGCCTTGTGCCTTGGTAATAAACAGGTAACACAATACCCTTCTAATACAGTATGGAATGCGCATAATAATTAAATGAGAGAACAAAAAAAATTGATCATCGTCAGAAAAAATTATTATTTGTATTAAGGAGCATTAAAGGACTATAGTTAGTATGTGGCTAATCGAAAGAAGAGAGGATATTACGATGGAAGAAAAATCAACCAAAATTATCGGTGAGATGATTTATACTCTAGCAACTGTGTTTGGCGTCGTAGCATTATGGATGTTAGTCACTATTGTGCCGATGCTCTCATAATAGAGATAAAACCGATTCTGTTGCTCAACGTCATTTTGAGTAACAGCTGCCAACCAACGAATGCGCTTAGGTGAGTCTAAAAACATTAACTGAGAAGCATAACTTGATAGCAACACCCAAACACTCTTTAAGGCATCTTTAGCGATTACCATTCTCTGTCAAATGGTAATCGCTAAAGATGCCTTAAAGGAGTTCCAACTGATAATATAAAACACAAAAACAAACCGAAACAGTCAGGCTCTCGCCGGCAAAAACGCTGCATTACAGTTTTATTCATACTCCGGCACTCAATCAATCCCAATGCGCTGATCAGTAAATTCAAACGATGCTTATGATGTCAAAGTCCATCTATTATATCTGCGTTTGAACTCAATTAATACTCAGCACCACCATAACAACCTAGATTTCGCACCCAGTTCATACGATTTCGTATGAACTGGGTGCGAAATCTAGGTTAGCACGAACAATAAATATCGCAACCTAAGGCACTAATGGAATGCCGATAGAAGTGTATTTTATTTAGTTTGCATTTGTTCATACAATCCGGAGATGATAACTCATGATGCACTTCACCACTTAATAAAGCCCCGTAACTTTCTTTCACTTCAACCCAACAATTTGTATTTCCCTTGTCCACGTTCACATAACAACCTGGACCAACATGCTCTAGATTTTGTACATTGGTTACTAATATTTCTTCGTCATTCATTACCTATTCCTCTTTTCCATTCCTTATCCATGCATTGATGAAAATTTCCCTAATTATTTTTTAGTACTTGTGCCAAATATATTAAAAGCAATCGCCAATTATTTCAATGTTATTTTTATGGATATATGACTAAAACCGTTGGGAATAGAAGTGGGATGTTCGTGCAAAGTCTTGTTGAATCGAAAATCAAATGCCAGATGACATTTTTCGACCACGTTTCAGATTACGAATCCAAAAACGTGCCGGATGTAATGCCTGCTCAATACCTTTCGGCATGCAATTGGGCTCATGGTTGATTTCACTCGCAATACATTCTGCTGCATAAGGGCTGGTTGTCAATCCTCTTGAACCATGAGCCACAGAAACGTATAACCCAGGATAATATTGCGCCTCAGGAAAAGTACTCGCCGGCTTGCCGTGCCGCAAATCACGATAAGCTGAGGCATAAAAATGTGCTTCTGGTAATGCCCCAATGAGTGGTAAACGATCACCGCTTGTACAACGTATGGCGGCCCGCCCCATCATTTCACTATCGCTAGTCGCCAATAATAAATCAGGAAGAGTCTCGGTTAATGCCATAAGGTTTTCTTGATGAGCCTGTCTATTCAGTGATAAGTCTCGATAGTTGGCCTCATAACTCGCACCAATGCAGTGTACGCCGGAAAATGCCGGGGTTATATAACCTTGGTAACAAATAGGCACTTTTAAACGCTGACTTAACTCAGTCGCTGAACTGTAGCTAAGCTGTCCTTTAACTGGACGTAACATGAAATTATTGGCTTGATCAAATCGACTAACATCGCTGCCGCTGGTTAATACAATCACAGGAGCAGAGGCAATTATTTCACCTGACGCAGATAAAACCTGCCAATCATTTTGCTCCTGTCGCAAGATCAAAGCCTCATGAGAAAAATATCGAGCGACTGAACTCGACCATTTTGTTAACAAAACTTGACACAAGCTTTCCGGATTCAACCAGCCACCACCGGCATAATAAATACTCGGCTGGGAGATAGGGATACCAGCAATGTCTGTCGCCACTTGAGCATTAACCCATCGCTGTATCGCATCGGGTATGTCCGCTGGCAAATTTTCTGCTAAGCATTTATCCTCAGTGAGTTGCAGAACACCCGACGGGTACCATGACAAATCGGGAAATTGAGTTTTTAATCGCGCTAACCAAGCAATGGTATATAAAAATGCAGTTAAACTCACCGTACTCGCGATATCATTCACGCGTGCGATTTGCGGCATGACAATGCCCGCTAAATTTCCGGACGCCTCTTGCGCAGGCTTGCAATGCCTTTCAATTAAAGAGAGTTGCCAGCCTCGTTTAGCTAACGCATCGACCATACTCAGCCCTGCGATCCCTGCACCGATGACAATCGCCTGTTTTTTTTCAGTACCAGCCAGCGGTTGCCGATTAAACCAGGGCTGACTCGAATTTATTTTTTGGGGTTGTCCATCAAATTGGCCACGCAACATATCACGCTTGACACCGAAACCAGGCACTTTTTTTACATTAAAGCCCGCTTGTTGCAAGCCACGACGCACCCAGCCCGCTGCGGTAAACGTGCTAAACGTCGTTTGTTCATGGCTTAAACTGGCAACTCGCTCAAATAATTCAGGCGACCACATGCCCGGATTATTACTCGGTGCAAAACCATCGAGATACCAGGCATCGACTTGAGTTTGCATCATTGACAAACCATCCAGCGCCTCACCATACATAAGCACTAAAATAACCCGGCCATTCAAAAACTCAAGGGAATGAAAACCCGCAATGGGCTCTGGATAATTTTCGATCAAAGGTTGAACGTCAGTATGTAAAGCGGGCCATAATTGCCATGCTTTTTGCAAATCATGTTTCGCTAGCGGATGTTTTTCTGCTGAAAAATAAAAAAGCCGAGAATCATTGGCACAATGCTGCTTCCATTGCGCCATGGTAACTATAAAATTTAAGCCCGTACCAAAACCCGTCTCAGCAATCGTAAAATGAGGTTGATGTTGCCAGCGTTCCGGTAAATGATTCTGCTTGAGGAAGGTGTATAAAGTCTCTTGATAACCGCCTTCCCGCGCAAAATATTGATCCTGATAGTGTTCGTTATAAGGTTGTCCATCACGCCATTGCAGCGCAGCACAGTCAAGTCCATACTCTGATAATTTATCCATAAATTTATGATACTTTTTTATTTGTCCCCTCATCTATATCTTGCTTAACGATGGGTACCGTAACAATGAAACTAGCCCCTTTATCTTTCCCTGGACTAGTAACGCTTAGGCTTCCTTGCATTTCTGTCATTGAATTGGCACTCATATGCAATCCAAAACCATGACCATCGGCCTTAGTAGTAAACCCATGATTAAATATTTTTTTTATATTTTCGTCCAGAATTCCAATACCATCGTCAGTAACCAATAGGCTGGCAGTACCATCGTTATTGTCTCTGGTTTCAATCAGCAGTTCCTTGGGTTTATTCTGCAAATCATTCAATTGCATCGCTTCCTTGCCATTTTTAATGAGGTTAGTAATCACCTGTATCAGCTTGGATTTATGAATAATACATTGACCTTCAAACAGATAATTCCGACGAAGGTTCACACCCGCTTGATATAAGGATTGTTGCTGTATGGCAATGGCGTCTTCAATTAGCGACGTTAACGGACAATGCTCCGTTAAAAATCCCCCTTTGGCATAACTTTGCTGGGTGCGGATCACATCTTTCATAATACTAATTTTATTGATTAGTGTTGTTGTTTCTTCATCAATTTGATTGATTTCATCTTGAATCATCTGACCTAACTTGAGATAGTACTGAGGTAATACTTTTCCTTTAGGGTCATTAACTAAATAATCATCAAGACAGTCGAGATGTTCATCCAGTAATGCATTGGCTTTCATCAAGCCACTGACTTTACTGCTTTTAATTGTTGCCATAATTTGTTCACCGGAAATATTCACCGTATTAAGAATATTCCCAATATTATGCAGCACACCCGTTGCGATTTCTGCCATGCCTGCCTGATGCGCCGATTCCATGAGTTTATTTTGTGCTTCAGCTAAACTGCTTTCCATCTCTTTTCGTTTAGTCACATCGCGCATAATACAAATATACATCTCTTTAGTATCATAAATCATAGGATTCACTACCAGCTCCATTGGAAAGCGACTCCCATCCAATCGATTGCCTTGCAATTCATGTACGTGACTCTCATGTTCAGCCGATAATTCGGTACGAGTACTACCGATTGTTTGTATGATATGACTAAAACGTGACGAATCTTGTTTGCTAATCAAACCTGAGCTATGCATGCCGACAATATTGTTTGCTGTCATATTAAAAATGCTTTCTGCTGCAGGGTTGACCGAATCGATAAATTTCTCTTCATCCAAGGTAATAATTGCCTCAGGTGCCGCAGAAACAATGGCACGCACCCGTGCCTCACTGTCTGCCAATTTTCGTGTCCGCTCAATCACTCGATGTTCTAAATTTTTGTTGAGTTCCGCCATTTGACTGATAGCCGCGTCTTTTTCAGCAATGGATTCTTTTAACCGATCCATCATGTCATTAAAAGACAAAGTTAACTGACCTAATTCGTTATTTGCAAAACATTGTACTTTTTCTTCAAAATTTCCAGCTACAATACGTTTAGCGCCATCGGCTAAATGTCGTATTGGACGCAATGCACCTTGTTTAAATACGATGTAAATACAGCAGGCCAAAAAGATAATCAATACCGAGGAACTGATCAAAGAATAGTATAAAAACTGCTTGGAAGCATCGTCAATACGCCGCGTTGTATAAGCAATGCTTACCGTACCTAAGATTTCATCATCAAACATAATGGGGAACGTTAAGGTAATGATATCGCTTCCCGCATCAATCATTGAAATCAAAGTTTTTACTTGCTCCTCAGAAAAAGCCCCCCGAGTAATCTCACCGACCATACGCTCATGTTGTTCAATTGCATTTTTTACATAAAAATTTTCAGCACTTAAATAATTGGACAATAGATTTCCGTTTAATCCAGTAATTTCACTATAAACAATATCCTTCTGTTTAGAAATAACCACCATGTATTCGTTTAAAGAAACCAAGTCCATTGCCAACATGGATTCAGAGCTAATCAGCGCAACAAATTCACCAAGCATTGTTGCTTTATCGGCTAGAATTTCCTGACGCTCATTGACTTGTAAATAGATAATAATTGCGGTTGCAATGCTCAGTGTCAGCCCCAATATAATAGCCACTAAAGCGATAAATTTGGCACCCAAACTTTTTGTTTTTTGTGTGTACTTAGTTTTTTTTACGCGCATAAAATACAACATGCATCAACATGTAGGCTTTACTGAAAGGATAGCTCTCTGACATCATTCCAGTCACTATCTTTCGCTTGAGTAAAACCTTTAATTAACAAGTTTCTGAGGATTTGGTTGGTTTTTTCCGAGCCACCTAAACTCAGCAGTACATGCTTTATCAAGTTAAGCTTTAATTTAGAAAGCCGTGGATGGTAAGCGATGGCATGTGGCGTATAGGATTTTGTCTCATGGATAACTTTCAACTGACTTTGAATTCTCCTATTCATGCTATTTAAGGTTCGAAGCACACCGCCTCCAGCACTGTACAAACCTTGCGATACCCCACCATAAACCTGATCATGTGTTCTAACAAAAGTATTGATGGTAACAATGCCTTGCTGTTTCAATTCTGCGATAACGAGCTGGCTCGCTGCAAACGCATTTCTAGGTAACACGATCGCTCTACCTTGCAAGTCGCGAATTGATTGAATTTGACCCGTGGTAGAAGCAACGATCAAGCCTTTTAACATTTTATCTTGCTCTCGAGCAAATGCCACATAACCTTGCCACTCATGAGCCCGTATATATAAATACGGATTGGCATATGTGATATCATACTCACCCTGCTGCAAGCGCCGTTCAAATTCAGGAATACTCGGCGCAACTTGTATATCAATGAGTAACCCTGTTTCAAAGTTGATATAGCTGGCTAAAGGTTTCCACATACGCATAATTTTCTTTGCGGAAAATTGCGGAATCACTCCCATGGAAATACTTTTGGCATTTTTATCCTCTCCCTGAGCTGAACACAATGCTGGCAGTACCAAGAAAAATACATTGATGAAGAGGCAGACACAAGCAAGGCAAGTTTTCGCAAGTGAAACGCGTTCACCAGGCACATTGCAACTCGTTTTTACTTGCATATAGCGACACTCAAATAATAGACTACAACTTCGGTCATCAAATAATTGATTTCACTCTACTATCGTCAGCAAAATACAATTACTTTACAAATAGACTTATATCCAACAGCTCAAATAACACTTCTCACCGTTGCGGCTAAACTTGAACCCGTTAGCCAATCGCTGTCACTAAATAAATCAGCAGGTATTTTATCGAACTGTCCTTTCATGCGCGCCAAACGTTCTATTGATGCCGGCGCCATTTGCCACTGCAGTTGCTCTACGGTGGCAATTGCCTCTGCGCGATTATTACATATTAACGCCATATCACACCCGGCAGATAAAGCCGCATAGGCACGCTCCGGCACACTACCCGCCACTTCAGCCGCCGCCATATCAAGATCATCACTAAACACAACGCCGTTAAATGACAATTGCTGGCGTAAAATATCTTCAATCCACACCCGAGAAAACCCGGCAGGTTGACTATCAATCTGAGAGTAAATCACATGCGCCGGCATCACCGCATCCACCCGCTGATCATTGATTAGCAGTTGAAAGGGTTTGACATCATGTTGTATCAGCTCAGCCAGCGGACGTTCGTCCACGGGTAATGCCAAATGCGAATCTTCTTTAATAGCACCATGCCCTGGAAAATGTTTAGCGACACTCGCCATACCCGCTTCATGCATGCCATCGATATAGGCACCGGCTAACTTCGCCACCATTAAGGGCTCACGATGAAAAGCGCGATCACCAATGACCTCACTACAACCATGATCTAAATCCAAAACCGGTGCAAAACTAAAGTCAACGCCAATAGTTAACAACTCAACTGCCATTAACCAACCCATTTTCTTGGCATTAGTCATAGCATCTTGATCTTTAATTCCATCACTCAAACTAATTTGCCGAACACTGGGTAACAGAGTAAAATCATTACGAAATCGCTGTACCCTACCCCCTTCATGATCAACCGCAATCAACACATATTGGTTTTTTTTAGCGGATCGAACATCGTGAATCAAGCGAGAGATTTGTTCTCTCGATGTATAATTTCGAGTAAATAAAATCACACCACTGACTAAAGGATGAGCAATCAATTCCTGCTCTTCCGCTGTCAGCACCTCACCGCAAAGATCAATCATTAAAGGACCACACATGTGCATACAATAATTCCTTGTTTTCTGGTCTCAACGTATAAGGAATAGGCACGCAATAACTTCCCAGTTTGGCGCCCACTCCTAACGAATAAAAATCAAACAACACAACACGGCCCGACCTTAATTAATCGCTCCCTTCGCTAAAGCATGCCTTTTAGTCTCAGCACACTCTTGTTCAGCAAGTTCGTTGTCTGCTGATAATTCATGCCATCCCTGTACATGGTTAACGATTAAGTCACCGAGCATCTGAATATGCTCCGGCATGTCATTGAGTGCTGCAATATAATTATACTGCTCGCCACCCGCCGACAAAAATACTTCACGATTTTCCATGGCCATTTCTTCTAGGGTCTCCAAACAATCGGCAGAAAACCCCGGACAAAAAATATCAACTGACTTAATCCCCTTGGCAGGTAATTCACGCAATGTTTGATCCGTATAAGGCGTTAACCATTCTTGCCGCCCAAAGCGAGATTGAAATGCGAGACACCACTGTGACTCATTGAGTTTCAACGCCTGTGCAATTAAACGTGCCGTTTTATGGCAATGACAATAATAGGGATCACCTTCTTCCAAGTTTTTTTTGGGTAAACCATGAAACGAAAACACTAACATGTCGGCTTGGCTATCTGCCTGCCAATGCTGTTCGATGCGATTTGCACACGCTTTTATATAGGCCGGGTTATCATGATATTGGTTAATAAAGCGTAACTCAGGAATCCATCGCCATGTTTTCATGACATCCACCACCGCATCAAATACAGATGCCGTCGTGGTTGCTGAATATTGCGGATACAAAGGCAAGACTAACAGCTTTCTCACGCCGGCCGCTTTGAGAGAAGTTAATGCCTCATAAATGGATGGATTACCATATCGCATGGCAACAGCCACAACCAATTTATCGTTGAATCGCTGTTTTAATTCCAATGCGAGTGCTTGTTTTTGCAGCTTAGAAATCACGAGCAATGGAGATCCATCGGTCATCCATACTTTCTGATAAGCTTTTGCGCTCTTTTTAGGACGAATATTTAATACACCGAAGTTTAGAATCATCCACCACAGCCATCGTGGTAACTCAACGATGCGCGGATCCCACAAAAACTCTCCCAAATAGCGTCGCACAGCGACGGGTGTTGGTTCATCTGGCGTCCCAAGATTAACAAGTAAAACACCAACAGAAGACAATTGATCATGTTGGAAATTTGACTCTCCCAGATATTTTTTCATGGTTCATTTCCTAAATTGATATGGAGTCACGCTATCGCATATAGTTTAGCAGGGAAAAGATGCTGCACAATTTTCCATCTTTTTGCTATGCTAAATATCACAATGGCACAGAGCAACCCATCGATTAATTTACAACCAGAGTCGAGTAGTACAAACAATCAAGCGTCAAACAATGGCTTTCTCATGATTAACAAAGATCAAAAAAACACAACCTGCTATGAATAACAACACCAGTGCATTGTCCGAAATTAGAACAATTCTTGCTTCAAGCTCATCGAAAGACGATAATATTTGATTTTACTTTACTGGCACGCTGCATAACCATGACAAAGTCATTTGATTTCGTAAGACAAGGTTTTCCGATAGAAAAGCAATCAGATGTTTTTTTAATCGGTGCATATAATTAACAAAAATCAAAATCAATGTGCATTGTACATGAGTGAAACTTGGCTAACTATAACTAAATGAAAGTAGAGGACAAAGTCCCATGCGCGTCGAAATTCCTGGATATAAAGTGCTACGCGAAATTGGTCGCGGTGGCATGTCCATTGTTTATCTCGCCATCCAAGAGAACCTAGACCGACAAGTCGCATTAAAGGTCATGCATCACCGCATCACCGGTGATCAAGAATTTAAGACACGCTTTCAACGCGAGGGTAAAAGTGTTGCTCAATTGACCCACCCCAATATTGTCAATATTTTTGACATGGGTATTGCTGGCGATCATTATTACATAGCGATGGAGTATATTCCCAATGGCAACTTGAAGGGCCTTATCAACGATCGCTCTGTAACCTTAGCAAGGCAAATCGAAATAATAAAGGATATTGCTGCCGCCTTGCGATATGCCCACCAAAAGGGTTGTATCCATCGAGATGTGAAACCGATGAATATCCTATTTAGGGAAGATGGCTCAGCGGTGCTGACTGACTTTGGTGTCGCTAAAATGACCCATCAAGCCAGTGCTACCCTCACGTCCACCGGTTTTATCATTGGCACACCAAGATACATGTGTCCAGAACAAGCCAAAGGCGGTAAGGTCGATAACCGATCAGATATTTATAGCCTTGGGGTGGTTTTCTTCGAATTGCTATCAGGCCGAACACCCTATGATTCAGACAGTGCCATCAGCGTTTTATACAAACATGTGGAATCCCCAATCCCCGCTTTACCGGCCTATTTATCTCAATACCAGCCGATTATCAACCGGCTCCTGGCAAAAAAACCCGCAGATCGATATCAAAATATCGACGAACTATTGATCGACTTCGACATACCCATCAAAACACCATCAGTGGTATCTGAATCTAAAGCATCGCTACATCCACTCGACATCGAACAAACCCGAGTCATAAATCCAGGCCGGTTACACCCCACCATTAATCAACCACAGAGTTCCGAGAAAAAACGCCGCGCACCCATCATGTTGACCTTGCTATTGCTCGCCAGCATTGGTGGTATTTATTTATATCAACAATACATCGTGCTCGGTTTGCATAATAAAGGTATAAACATCGTCAAAGACGACGATATGCCTTTATCCATTGCCAAATTACTCAATACCGCTGATCTACAGTTTGTCGACTCCAAATTAATTACCCCCCAAGGTGACAACGCCTACCAAACATTCAAAGAGATACTCTCGCAACAGCCCGATAATTCTAATGCGATCCGTGGTTTAAAACAAATCGAACGCAAGCTCATTGCACAAATTAAAAATCATCAAGAAAAAAAACAAACTTCCAGCGCACTTCAGCTAGTCGATGAAAGCCTAAATTTTTTCCCCAATCAACCTGCAATGTTGCAGCTCCAACAGTCACTCGCCTCAAACCAGCCAAACCTACTTGCTAAAAGCCAATTTACTGCACAAGACATTAAATCTCTGCTGGAAACCGCTGACAGCTATTTGAAGAAATTTCAATTGACCACCCCAAGAAATAATAATGCCTACGATATTTATCAAGAGATTTTAAAACGCGACCCCGATAACACGATAGCAACCCAAGGTATGAAACGAATTGCAGATACTTACCTGGCACTTGCACAAAGCGCAAAAAACCGCAATGACCTGACACGGAGTGTATCGCTTATCGAACTTGGGTTAAAAGTTTCACCAAACCATGTTGCTTTAGCTAAATTTCAGAATAAAATAATAAATGACATTGCAAACAATGCTGAACAAGAAAATAAATCGGCAGTAAAAACACAAATTGCACAACTGCTCACGCAAGCCAAAGCATTTGAAGCCGCCTCTCAGTTGACCAAACCAGCCAACCAAAATGCGGCAGAAATTTACCAACAAATCTTATCGTCAGATCAGGACAATGATCAGGCACTGCGCGGTTTGCATAAAATCGCTGATCAACAAGTGTTGTTGGCCAACGAAGCTATGAATAAAAATAATTTAGAACTTGCTTTAGACTTTGTAAACGAAGGTCTCTCTTTTCTGCCATCCCATCAAACGTTAAATGCACTAAAGTCAAATATTATTTCTAAAATCACGGGTTTTCGACAAGCACAAGACGAAAAGAAAAAACAAAAAGAAAGAATCGCTAACCAATTACGTCACGCAGCGACCTTATTTGCGCAAAATAAACTATTATCCCCTGAAACTGATAATGCGCTGCTCGCGTATCAAAAAGTACTGAAAATTGATAACAAAAATACCAAAGCACAACGCGGAATTAATAAAATTCGAAAGCAATTAATCGATGAAGCGGAAATCGCGATGGCACAACAAGATTTTTCGGAAAGTGAGAAAATAATCAGTGCTGCATTGAAACACTTTGCCAATGACGCTCAATTAAAAAAATTAAAACAAGTGGTCATTAATGTTACCCAAGCTCAAATCACAAATAACCACTCGGCCAAACAGAATACCAACGATATTGAGCAATACTTGAAAAAAGCACATAACCAATTTGCTGAAGATAACTTGACCCAGCCAGTGGGCAATAACGCCTATGAAAGTTACCAGCAAGTGTTAAAGCTTGACCCCAATAATCAACAAGCATTATTAGGCTTACAAAAAATAGCCGATGAACATCTATCACTTGCACAGCAGGCGAAAGATCAGGGGCAGATCGAAAAAAGCTTGCAGCTAATCAATACCGGTTTATCGATTAACCCTTGGCATAAAAAACTTGAACACTTAAAGTTTGAAGTCACGCTGGCACAGGAAGAAAAAAACCGTCAAAAAAACAGCATTCAAACGCCAAGCAAAGAACAATTCACTGATGGGAATATGTAAACCTATCGATTGTCAGACGACTTTTAGAAAAGCCGCCTGAGAAAACCCAACACTCAATTTAACGAGTCATTCGGCGCACTTTAAAATAATTGATCAAACCATTAGTCGAAGCATCATGGGAATGAACCGGCTCATCACCTGACAGTTCATTTAATATTGTTTTAGCCAATTGCTTACCTAACTCAACCCCCCATTGATCAAATGAGTTAATGTTCCAAATGATACCTTGCACAAAAATTTTATGCTCATACAGTGCAATCAACGAACCTAAGCTACGTGGTGTCATTTTTTGCAGCAACAGACTATTGGTAGGCAAATTTCCCTTAAATTCTTTATGAGACGCCAACCTTTGTATTTCATCCTCTGCTAAATCGGCCTGCCGCAACTCCTCAACAACTTCTTGCCGGGTTTTACCTTTAGCTAGCGCTTCTGTCTGTGCAAAAAAATTAGCCAATAAAATTTGATGGTGATCGCCCAGCGGATTATGCGTTTCAATCGGAGCAATAAAATCGGCGGGGATTAATTTCGTCCCTTGATGTATTAATTGATAAAAAGCATGCTGGCCATTGGTGCCCGGTTGTCCCCAAATAATAGGACCGGTACTACAATTTACCGCGACACCGTCACGCGAAATATGTTTTCCGTTGCTTTCCATATCCGCTTGTTGTAAATACGCAGGTAAATACGCTAAATACTGGTCGTAAGGCAAAATAGCATGGGTTTGTGCATTAAAAAAATTGTTATACCACACGCCGAGTAAACCCATGATAACCGGCATATTGTCTTCAAAGTTTTCATTACGAAAATGCTGATCCATTTCATGAGCGCCAGATAACAACTCAATAAAATTGTCCATGCCGATATACAAAACAATGGGCAACCCAATCGCTGACCATAATGAATAACGTCCACCCACCCAATCCCAAAATTCAAACATATTTTTTACATCAATGCCAAATTCAGCCACCGCTTGTTGATTGGTGGATACCGCCACAAAATGTTTTGCAACATCGCTTTCACTGCCGCCATGATCGAGGAACCATTTCCTAGCGGTTCGCGCATTGGTGAGTGTTTCTTGAGTGGTAAATGTCTTCGAGGCGATGATAAAAAGCGTAGTTTCGGGATTGAGATTTTTTAATGCTTCAGCAATGTGAGTACCATCAATGTTTGAAACAAAATGCATGGTGAGGTTTTCTTTACCATACGGTGTTAATGCATTGCTCACCATCAATGGTCCTAAGTCAGATCCACCGATACCGATGTTGACAATGTCAGTCACACCTTTATTAGAGTAACCTTTCCAAGCGCCTGATCGAACCGCCTCAGAGAACGTTGTCATTTGTTCCAACACACGATGCACAGCAGGCATCACATCTTCGCCATCCACATACACCGGTTGATTCGAGCGATTACGTAATGCCGTATGTAACACCGCCCGCTGCTCGGTGTTGTTAATGGGCAATCCACTAAACATCTGCTCGATGGCTTGCTCTAAGCCACACTCACGCGCCAATTGATTTAATAAGGTAAACGTTTCAGCAGAGGCGATATTTTTCGAATAATCTAAAAACAAATCATTAAACGACAGTGAGCAATGTTCGAATCGCTGATCATCCTCATCAAAAAACGACAATAGACGAGTATCTTTGATCTTCTCATAATGTGCTGTCAGGGCATGCCAACTAGGAAGGTTGGTGAGACTCACGTCTCTTGTGTCGGTTGCATTTTCATGTGATACATTTATTGCCATATAGCAAGCTCCCTCAATAGTCATACTCGAAAAGTTAGAAATGGGCGACGCAATAACTTACTTTTCAGCAAAATATAAACCACTTAGCACTCCGTTTTATATCATATATATTGCAGCCACGCAGTCAAAACCATCGTAGAATTTATTATATTCATTATGAACCAGTTTTATTGACAAAGGAAATCGAAATTGGCAATCGCTCGGTCAATTCGTGTTCGATGACCGAGCGACGATAGAGAATAACAAATGACTTATTAGCTTAATAGAGGACTTGTAAGGTGTCAGGAAATCCTCGATCGATCAAATCATTGGATTCAATGGCTCGACTGTTGCCCGCTTCATCGAATAACTCAACAGCATTCACCTGCCAAGTGCCCTCTTCTAGGGCACTATCCAAGGTCGCGGTGCGCACTTGGGCCGTGGCATTGACAGGATAATTTTCTGCATAGTTCTTCCAAGCTGTTAAAATTTGTCCAGAAGGCCCGACGATATCCACGCGTAGGCTGGCGACTCCCGATAAATCATCATAAGCCGTCACCGCAAACTCCATTCTTGAGGTACCTGGCGCCGGATAAACCTCGGTTATCAGTATAGTAAAAGATTCCAAAGTCGGTGCGGTGGTATCACTCTTCGCCGGATTAGTCACCAATAAGGAATTAACCAATCCCAAGGCCTCTAATTGATCTGCCATTTGTATACTATTGCCTGCCCCATCGACCAACAGCAGGTTAGATATCGTCCAAATCCCTGCTTCTAAATATTCACTCAAAATCGGTGTATCAAGTTGCAAGGTCACCGAAGGTGTTGCCGTTGCCAATGTTTTAGACGCAGTGACCAATTTACCTGAGATACTCATGAAATCAACCCGCATGGAACTGACTCCGGAATCTGCATCCGAGGCTGTCACTTGCACACCCATTTGAGCCCCCGTCGCCCCGGGGTACACTTCAGAAGCAACAATCGCAAGCCCATCAAGACTCGGCGGTATGGAATCACCGTTACTATTATTGACCTGAATCTCCACCGGGAAACCACCATCACGTAACTCCTCGGTAGTCACATCCAAGCGATTGCCCGCTTGATCATAGATGATAACTTTTGCCACAGTCCAAGTTCCCTCCTCTGCAAACTCGCCAAAGGCCTCAACATCCATTTCTACGGTACTGACAAGCGGATTTTCTTCAAATGCCACTGTCGAGGTAACAAATGCTCCGGATGGACTGGTCAAACTCACCCGCGCTCGCTTCATTCCCGAGGCATTATCCACTAAGGTAAATTGATAACTTACCGTGGTTTCACCACTGCCCACTTCAACCACCGGGGTAGCAATATTAAAGCTTAACATCCTGGGTTTAATGCCATCGGATACGCCATTAAAACAATCATTAAGCACATACTCTGGCATCGAATCCGCATCGAATGGATCAGACCCTAACCAAACTTCCACATAGTCCTTAACCCCATCAGCATCATCATCGTCGGTATAGCTAATATCGATTTCCCTGGCTGCCAAATTCTCAGGTACCGAGCTGGCATCATTAGGATCCGTCGCCATCACCGCTTCAACGTAATCCGCATATCCATCACCGTCTTGATCATATCCGGTTTTCAACCCACCCGTCCCGCAAGCTTGCTCAGGACCCAGTAAACGAATATCAACGCGCGCACGCTGAGGCGCGCCCGCACCATCCGTAACAGAGAACAAAAAGTAATCACTACCCACCATATTATCAAAAGGCGTGTACATATATTGCCCGGTCACCGCATCCAATTCGACGGTACCCAAACCCCCATTGGTCACTAACTGATACATCAAATCATCACCTTCAGCATCCGTTGCTGCCAAAGTACCCGTGTAACTAATATCTTTAAAGACCACGACGGTATCTGATTCAGGCACCGGTAGCAGATTAAAAGGCTCGATGGTGACAGAAATCGTACCCACATTGGAATCGGTACTCCCATCATTGACGATGAAGGTAAACGTATCGCTTCCTTGGGTATCCGGGTTAGGTCGATAGACATATTCACCGGTATTGGCATCAGAGATACTCACTGTACCACTACCTGCTTCTTGATCAATGCGATAAGTCATCACACCTTCGTCCGGATCACGGGCAGGCAGCATGCCAATAAACGCGGTATTTTCCTTCGCTGTGATTTGATCGCTAAACGCCACCGGCACACCAAAGTCATTGATGGTAACCGTCACTGTGCCAACCGTTGAGCCAGACAATCCATCATTGGCAATGAACGAGAAAGTATCAACGCCCGAATCATAAGGGACGTATTCAAAGCCGCCACTTTTTTCATCAACGACCTTGGCCGTGCCAATCTGTCCACTATCGGTGCTGACAATCCGATAGGTCATTTTGTCATTCTCTGGATCCATGGCGGTTAATATACCCGTCAACGGCTGCCCCAAGGAGGTTAAATAATTAATATTAGTATCCGCCGTGGGAGATGTATTTGGTACCACTTCTAAGCTAACATCAAAGCCTTCTGCAGATATGTCGCTGAGTATATGTTCACTCGTATCATCACCCGCCTGCTTAACAAAAATATCACTAAATGTCCAAGTACCAATTTCTAAAGACTCAACCGTCGTATCAACTATTTTAGTCAAGACAATCGGATATTCTGAAGTATTCACCTCGGTGAAGAAACTCACCGTTTGCCCGGAAGGCCCCATTAAAGACAAACGCACTTCAGTGAACTCATCCGGATCTTTATTAAGCGATACCCCTACACTCATGGGAACTTGCTTATCAAGACCGCTGACACGAGGCGTCAATACCTCAAACCCTTGCAACTGTATTTCTCTTTCAATCGTAATACTAACCGTCGACACTTCTGAGATGGAATTGCTATCACTGGCTTGGAAAGTAAACTGATCTTCACCTAACGCATCCGCTTTCGGCACATAAATAAAACTGCGGCTGGTCCCCGACAGCGTTACCGTTCCCAGACTGCCGTTTTCTACAATAGTAAATACTAAATCCTCGCCATCAGGATCAGTCGCTTGTAAGTTTGATGAATAATCGATATTTTGAGTCACAATGACCGTCATGTCATTAGCTACCGTATCATCGGATTGTGGGGTAAGATTGACAGTAATTATCGCTAGAGACTCATCCGTGCCGTCATCTGCGGTGAAGGTAAAACTATCACGACCGTAAGCATTTTTATTCGGCTCATAAAGGAATTCACCGTTACTCGAATCCGTCAAGGTGACCAAACCCTTGCTGGCATTGCCGGTGATTTGATAATTTAAGACATCATTGGCATCAGCGTCGGTGGCTCTTAGTTTGCCTGTCATACTACTGTCTTCATCTGTAGTAAAGCTATCAGCAAAAGCTACCGGTGGCTGATTCACCGGATCAGACATATCTGGCGATTCTACAGTCACTGTGGTGCTATAACCTTCCCCCTTGATATCATTCGTTACATAATTTGTTATATTACCTGCACCATCAATGATGCTCAGTGTCACCACCACCCAGTCGCCCGCTTCGGCATCGGCATCAAAGGTTTCTGCATTCAGCTCGGTGGTTAGCTCAGTGACATTATCCAGCGCCGAATAAGTCGCCAACAGCACTTGCTGAGACGGTCCTACCATGGACAAAACAATCTCTGCAATGCCTGCAGCATCATCCTCTGCCGTGATGCTAAAACCGGCGGCAACATTACCCAGCGTCACATCGACGCTAGGCGTTAACACCGTAAAATTAGTGAGTACAGGCGCTGAGGTATCAGGGTTGGCATTCACTACCGACACGATAGTGGCTTTGTTGGCTGCCTTTAATGCGACGGTATCCAATTGAGTCACATTACCGGCATGATCACTGATCTCAACGGTTTCCACTTGCCAGTCGTTCGCTTCGGCATAAATTTCAAAAGGGTTGGTATTGATCGTGGCGCTTAAGGTTTTATCACTGCCACTATTAAAGACATCCCCCCAACGATAGGCCATGCCAGAAGGACTCATCAGTTTGACATTGATGTGCGCAATACCCGATACATCATCGGAGGTAGTCACGCTAAATGTCGCCACCGCCGCGCCGCCTTGCACTTGTACCACTGGTGTATCAATGCTAAAGGCATCCAATGTGGGTGGCGTGATATCGCCATTGGGGTTCGTCACCGCGATGGCTGTAGTATAACCAAGCTCAGTTAGCTGTTCAGCATCATAAGTTAATTCATTGGATTTACCATCAATTATCGTAACTAAGCTTAAACTCCAAGTGCCTTGTTCGGCATAGGCGCTAAAAGCATCGGTTGACAATTTCCCATAATAGACGACTGGCACATCCTCACTGGCTGTATAACTTGCTTGCATTTCCCGACCGGATGGACTGGTTAATGTAATGAATATTTTTTTGATACCTGTGGCATTGTCCATAGTAGTTATCAGAAATTCAGCCACCGCTGTACCATCACGGGCATCTAAGGTTGGTGTCACAATCTTAAAGGCGTGCAACAAAGGATTGACATAATCAATGCCTTCGGACATGCAATCAGGTAGTTTTTTCAGCGTCGAAGCGCTTGGCAAGGATTGTTTATCGTTCGGGTCGGTGCCAATCCATATTTCGACATAGTTTTGGTAACCATCATTATCATCATCATTTTCAAAATCAAGCCCTAAACTCGCGGCATCCAAGCCGTCAGGGGTAGATTCGGCATTATCTAAACCAGTACCAAAAAAGGCTTCCACATAATCGGCATAACCATCACCATCCTGATCAACCATGGCATCACCAATACCATTACAAATACTCTCTGCCGTTATTATATTGATTTGCACCGTCTCAACATCAGAGGTTTTATCATCATCTGAGGCTAAATAACTGAAATAGTCATCACCGGACAATCCTTTAATCGGCGTATAAACAAAGCTACCAGACTCATCCGGGTCCATGACAGATCCTAATTCGGGATTTTGCTGGATCGCAAAACTCAGTGGATCATCATCCGCATCGGTGGCGTTAACAACGCCTCCGTATGCCACGCCTTCAATGACGGTAATGCTTTGAGATTCGGCGACTGGCGCATTATTAACAGCCAGTATGTTAATGGTAACGATACCACTATCAGACTCAAGCACATCGTTCGCAGTAAAGGTAAAACTGTCTTCACCTAAATCATTCAAGCTCTTCGGTGTATAGACAAATTCACCGGTGGTAGGCTCTAATACTAATGTGCCTTTACTGGGCTCGGTAACAACACGATACACCAATGCATCACGATCAATATCCGAAGCGGCCACGCTATCATGGATAGCTTCATCGGCATGAGTGGTTAATGGACCCAAGTCTTCGGCGACCGGTGTATCATTTACCGGTGTGATAGCAATCGGCACTTCTTTGACATTGGATTCGACATTGCCATCGTGTACCAGAAAATGAAAACTATCCGCCCCATTTTCATTTTCAAAGGGTGTATAAGTAAATGCTCCGGTACTGGCATCGGTAATCACTACGGTACCTTTGAGCGCCTGAGTTACCAAGCGATACTCTAATGTATCCTCATCTGGATCACTGGCGGTCAACACACCAGCGGTTGAAGTATCTTCATTTAACGATACCTCTCCAATAAAATAAGCCACCGGCATATCATTCACCCCGGCGATATCCACATTCACCTTGGTCGGCAATGAGTCATCCAAGCCATCATTGACTTTAAAGGTGAATTGATCCAGTCCCGTTTCGTTTTTATTCGGTGTATAAATAAACGACCCGGTGGCAGCATCAGTGATTTCCACGATACCTTTGGCACCATTTTCCACCACATGAAATATTATACGCTGGTGCTCATCGGAATCAGACCCACTCAGGGTACCCGATACCGTATTATCCTCAGTGGTCTCCCAAGCTGAGGTATTAGCTATCGGCAAGGTATTTTGCCAATCGATGGTGACATTAATAGTGCCTGGGCTCGACTCATTTTCACCATCTGATACCACAAACTGAAATTGATCCACATAACCTGAGTCAACAGTTGTTGCTGGCGGAGTAGATAAACTGCCATTGACCACAATATCAACACAAGCGGTACTAGTATTTTTAGATTGACCAATATTACCCACCACGCAGACTTGGTAAGTGCCACTTTCCATACTACTAAAGGTGGCTGTGGTGGTATCACTCTCCACGCCTACCCAATGATAACCCGACAACATCGCCGCATTGATGCTTTTTGAAGTAAATAAATGCACCTCTTCTCCAGCTGCGACCACATATTTATCTGCGCAAAGTTTAATGACAGGAACGTCTCTACCTGTCTGACCATCGGTATCACTTATTTCATTGTCATGGGTAAATAAGCAACCTTTAGCACCGCCCGGTACGTAAGTAAATTCTCCTGTTTCTGAATCAAGAGTTACGCCACCACTTTCTGGTTCACTCACCAAGCGATAAGTTAACGACTGGCTATCTCCATCCATGCCAATTAATTGGGAGTTAACCACTTCACTCAGCGAACTATCCACTGTCGTATCACTCGATATGGGTACTTGGTTTTTAACATCCACCTGAATCGCATCCATCACCGTATGCTCTCCATCGAAAACCATTAACGTAATATGATATACGCCGGTTTCCGTTGCACTGAATGATGCAATCTGTTCATTCGGATCAGTCACCATCCCGCCATTGGCAGACCAAGTATAGCTTAACGTTTTACTATCGGTGGAGACACTCCTGGAACCATCGAGCTTGACAGCAACATTTTGAAACGCAACCAGATCCAGTCCCGCATCAGCGACCGGTACTCCTTGCTGACGGACATTAATATCGATCACTATCGCATCGCTACGATCGCCTTTATTGGCGGTCAATTCAATTTCATAATAACCGACGGTATCGGTAATGAACTGTGTTCTTGCGCCCGCCATCGAAGATAAAGAAGCCTGACTGCCTTCAGGATAAGAAATAATTGTCCAGGTTAATGAATCAACCTCTGAACCATTGGTAGCAATACTGCCTGAAGCCAGATTGGTACTCGCCTGCCCCCCTTCAATAAACACACTATAATTATCCGCTTGTGCAATCGCCACCGGCAATATATCAAACACTTCGATGTTAACCGTGTCTTGTTGTTGATCATTGATCGTTAAGCTAAGTTCATAGCTACCTGGCACATCAGGCGCCACCCATGATGTGGCTTCCGCTGAACTATCCTCGAACTGGCCTGGTCCTGTCCAGGCAAATTTGGTGGCCCCTAAACTTAACGATCCACTGACTTTTACTTGACTGCCCACCGCCGTGCGGTGAGTCTCTGCTCGGGCAATAGGTTCTACAACATTCTTAACCAACAAGCGTACACAATCCGTACTACTGGCTGCACTATCACTGATTTCTCCTGAAACACAAACTAAATAAGAACCATTGTCGGACTGAGTGAAGGCCGCGTTAGTGCTCTCACTGTCAACACCATTCCAGGAATAAGCGAAAAACTGTTCGGGGCTGATACTTTTTTCGGTGGATAATTTAGTCATTTCATTAATGAAAATCGTATATTTATCCGCCTCTAATACGATCACTGGTGTTTCACCACCATTGGCACTCAAAGCTTTTACATTGGCGATATGGCTAAACACGCGATTCGATACTTCATCAAGTAATTCCGGTTCAATCAACCCTTGGATTACACTTTTTCGAATGTAATCTTGCGTTGCAACATCATTTTGATTTTCCACCGCCAGTACAGCTAAGTCCACCAATATTTCTTGTTCAGTGGTAGCTAATTTTTCTTGATTAACTTCAACGAGATTTTGCTCAAAAGTTTCCGTGGTCGAAGCTTCTTCTATCACCTCTGGGGTATCGCTAAGGCCGCTACCCGTATCGGTTGTGTCGGAATCATCAATGGTTTTCTCCACCACATCGACATTATCACTTTTAGCATTTCCCATGGTCGCATTGAGTGCATCCGCTTCCAGCGTCGCCACCATACCACTTAACTGTGTGTCCACATGCCCTTTTCGACCTCTCGGTAAACGATGCACTCGTTCAACAGCACGCACCACGGACTCAGATAATTCATTAACATTCAAGCCGTGATTCGATTTATTTTTCTTAACTTTATCGATACGACGTTTCGATTCTAATAATACATAAGTCTCTTGATCATCTGATTTTTTCTTTTCAACAACCTGATAGTGATTCGCTACCACCACTAAATTATCTTGTGATATATCATCGCTATTAAAACGTAATTTATATTTTCCCTTAACAACCTCAACCCCTTGACATAGCGTGCTTGGTTCGTTGCCTCCATTGGGGTCCGGACATTGATCAGCCGCATTTGCCGGTGTTAATAACTCCCCCGAGCTATTATAAACATAAATAAATTTTTGCGTTTTTGCCTGAACCGAAGCAATCAAAAAGCAGCAAACCATGAAACATAAAAACAGCCAGGGAAGTTGATGAGTGCGCACGAAAAACTCCTAATTATAAGGAATGAACTTGAGTTATTAACACCTGAGCCATATCCTTATGCTTTACCATTGATAATGGTTTCACTAACTTTAGGTGTGCTAGTATTATTTTGCTGATCCGTATTATCTTGATCGCTGGTACTTGCTGGCGCACTGGCACCTTGTAAACCACACCCGGAAAGCAATAAAATCAGCAAAACGAATACCACCCAACACTGTCTCTGCTTAGTCATAAGCACCTGCCACTCAGAAAATTTATTTACCATTGTTTGCACACTCATTATTACCAAAAGATATCAAATGGTTTAACCCGCACGAATACCCGTACTTTAACGTCAGTGCAAAAATATCCTTAAATAAATTACCTAATAACTTCTAACGGGTTCACGAATTAGCAACGGGCAACGTAATAACTTCCCAGTTTGGCGCCCAGATTTGGTTTGTATTCGCCTAAAGCGCCTACTGTTGGTGCTTTAGGCGAAGACGGGCCGAAGATGGGATGCGAAATCGGGAAGTTATTGCGTGCCTATTCCTTAGCAATATGATTGCTTGCTGAACTGGACATATTCATCATTTTTAAAAGTGAGAGCATTAATACATGGCGGGATACAAATCGGAGATAATCAATACAAGGATTCAACAAATAACCCACAGACTGATCATATTGCGTTTGATTAGCCTATTTTCAGAGTCAAGTTTTTTTCAGAAAATCGATGAAACCGGCTAAATAGCATCCATCCCGTTCGCTAAGTAACGCGACACACTTGCCAAGCTTCTCCGGTAACCGTTGTTTAAATCAAACCCGTCATCCAGTAATTATTTTTTCACCAAGTATTGCATTTTTATTTCAATTTAACGGCTAAGTCTATGTCGCTTTTGAAGAAGTTTAGTTATCCACAAAAGCTGTGGATAACTTTGTGGATTAATTGTGAAGAACCATATCAAAACGCGCTATTTACAGGCTTTGTGTTAAAATGGACACAAAATAAACTCATCATAAGGTATTGATTTAATGCCGTTAAACTTAGCCGTGAAAAGCAGTAAAATTTTTTCATCTAAATGCCTATTGCATCTTGACAGGTTTAAACAACTGTGAGCAACTTCATTGACCACAGCAATTTATTGACTCTAGCTGATCAATAAGCAGTCTAGTCACTGGCTCGCCCCTCACTCAATCACTGACCAATCGCACATGAAGTTGACTGTTTTATAAACAGATCAATATTTCCACAAACCTAATTCACAGCAATTATCCCCTAAAACTGGGTTGGTTATTTGCTGCGTATTTGGCATAATAACTCGCTAATGACCACTGAAGCACTGTATTTATTCGCTATGAACCTTTCTAATGACAATTCAATCATTCAACGTCTGTTAAATCCTGACTGCTACGAGCATCTGGTGGAGCAAGTCGAACTGCTGCATACTCATATATCCTGGGTATTATTGGCCGGTCAATATGCTTATAAAATTAAAAAACCCGTTAAATTCGGTTTTCTTGATTTTTCAGATCTCAATAAACGCAAATATTTTTGTGAAGAAGAATTGCGACTGAATCGACGTTTTTCTCCCGAAATTTATTTGGCAGTGGTGCCAATTACGAACAAAAATACAACGCTTAAAATGAACGGTAATGGCAGCGCGTTAGAATATGCGGTTAAGATGCAGCGATTTCCCCAAGAGGCGCGCCTGGACAACATGCTAGCCCATCATCAATTAAACCCACCACATATCGATAGTTTTTCCCAACGCATTGCAAACTTCCATTTAACAGCCCCTCATGCACCGGATGATTCATCACTGGGTGCCGCAGACACCGTATGCAAACCTGTTGCAGAAAATTTTGAACAAATCAAGCAATGTATTAAAGAACAAACGATGACTCATCGGATACAATCCCTATCGCTGTGGGCTAAGCATCGTCACCAGCAGTTATCTCCGGTTTTTGAACAACGCAAAGCGTTAGGCTTTATTCGGGAATGTCATGGCGATCTACATCTAGCCAATATGGCTTTCATTCATCAGCAAGCCACGCTATTTGATTGCATCGAATTCAATGAATCTTTTCGCTGGATTGATGTGATGAGTGAAATCGCTTTTTTATGCATGGATCTTGACGACCACCACTGCTCACCGCTAGCATGGCGCTTTTTGAATAACTACCTCAGCCTAACGGGCGACTATGCAGGACTACAAGTCTTCAATTATTATTTAGCTTACCGAGCGATGGTGCGCGCTAAAGTCGCCTGTTTACAACTAACACAAACCGATCTAAGCGCAACTGAAACCAAACAAACCCAAGAAAATTTTAAAGACTATATTCTACTTGCCCAGCAATATACCGTACCGCGTGATACCCCGCTGATCATCACCCACGGCTTGTCCGGCTCAGGTAAAAGCACTCTCACCCAAGCATTATTGGAAAAACTCGGGGCAATACGCATTCGATCGGATATCGAACGTAAACGAATGTTTGGCCTCAATGCGTTATCCCAGTCTGAAGATCACATCAAGCAAAATATGTATAATGAAAAAAGCTTCCAAGCAACTTATCAACATTTAGCAGACATGGCCCGGCTAATTATTAGTTACGGTTTTCCCGTCATCATCGATGCTACTTTTTTAAAACAATCACAACGTCAACTGTGCCAATCCCTCGCTGGCCAGTTACAGGTGCCTTTTATTATTTTAGATTGCCAACTACCAAAACATATTTTACAAAAACGTATTAGCCATCGTTTGCAACAAGCAAACGATGCATCTGAAGCCAACTTACAAATACTTGACCAGCAAATAGCAACCCAAGAACCTCTCAGTGACAATGAAAAACCATGGACGCTCACGTTAAGTCAGCAGGAGATGATAAAGCCCAACAACGTCATGAAAAAAATATTATCTGCTATCACTCCGTAAGGAATGGGTTACAGTCTCCATCCAGATCGTTTATCCAATAAAAATATTATCCAAGGGTTCGCAAGCCGTTGTGAATCGCATACAATGGAACAAGGATGAAGAGGATGAAACACCACACTATGAAAATGTATTCTATGTCGTACAAAAAAAGAGAGTATCTGAGTCAACTCATTAGCCGCGTGATTTTCATGAGTGTCTTGTTAAGTTGTGCTCAATTAAATGCACACGAAATATCCTGTGATGGGCATTACCATGTGGACGGTATTGGGGAAATAGCAAGCAACACGGGACACTTTGAAATATCCGCATGTATTGTTGACCAAAAAACCGGAGAGGCCGAAGGTCATGTCAGCTTTGATGGAAAAATAACCCACAGCAAGCAACATAACGAACTGGTTGGTGGGCTCATGACTTTTTCTGGGGAAGTACATAAATTATCCATTGCAGGGTCTCATGCAAATTATGAGGCGGTTGGCATCGCCACCATATGCGATGCCTTAGGAGATTGTAGGGATTATGTAAATACGTCACTTTTTCCCACAGGATCAAAAGTTAAAGATACCCGCACCCCACGCACCACGGCAACCAAACCAACAATAACTGATGATTTTAATATTGCCATCAAGCTCAGTGACAAAGAAATTGTTGCCGCGACAGGTTTTGTCAATGAAGGTTATATCAGTGTGGTTGCACCTTAGGAATCGAAATTAAATAACTCACACATCTTCCCTTTAGTCGTCCTGAGCGGTCTTACATCCATGCCCTCATCAATCAAAGCGTGCCAATCATCCCACCGCCGCGACCTAAAATGTATTTTATTCCCTGAAAAACTCTCCCCCCGAACTACTGATTATATAAATCATCACCTATACTTCGTAGTAGGGGCAGTGGCATTCGTCAATCAACGTGATGACATCGTCTTTTTTTAATCAAATATCATGCACTTCCATTTCTTTTACTTATATTTTGCATTGATATTCCTAAGCCAGCATAAGTCCGGCGATATTATTGCCCAGCGAAAAACGATCAATGTAAGATCAAATGATAAGCTGCCCAATATCGGGTTTTATAAATCAAGGCCAAATGAGATAGCACATGCGATAATGCAACATGCAAGGTAAAACATGACAGAAATGAACGAAAAGGGAAAAGCATTTCAAGTGATGATGGAGGGATATCGTGCGAGTTATATCGACGAACTCCCTGCTAAAATCGATCACATTGAGCAACTCATTTTACAATGCGAAGGCACGAATCCGGCCAATGAAATATCTGAACAACTATATCGAGATGTACACAGCCTGAAAGGCACTGCTGGTACCTATGGTTTACAGATTATCACCACGATTTGCCATCACCTGGAGGATCAGCTTGGTCATTTTAACGAGAGTTATGTTGCTACGTGTTTACATTTTATCGACTTAATGCGCCTTACAACAGAAACCATTGCCAACGCTTCCGATCCCAATCCAAGTTTTTCAGAAATAGAAATTCAATTATACAAACTACAAAAACAACTGGCCAAAAACAAAAAGCTTGGCGTGATCGTTGATTCATTTCGATTAAATGCGATGATGTTGACCTGCATTTTAGAACCTTACCCAGTGAAAATAACCATTATGGATGATGGCTTAAAAGCGTTATCACGATTGTTATTTGAAAAATTTGATTTTCTCATTACCAGCCGTGAAGTACCATCACTCAATGGGGCTGCGCTCATTAGTGCGTTACGAACCTCTGACAGTGCCAACAAAAATATCAAGAGCATCATCCTGACCAGCAAATTGGATAACAGTTATTTTACTGGCTGTCAGCCAGACATTACTGTCATTAAAGATACCAATCTTAGCAAAAATTTGGCAAACGCCATTGAATCATGCTTCCCCGACTTTACGACGTATACTTAGGAATGACAAATTCAATATTCTCCCATCAACGATATTATCGGATGGGAGAACAAATTATACGATCTAAAAATTATAAACTAATGTGAGTGCTAATTCACCGTCTGTTTTTTTAATACCAGGCGGTACATCACTCACTCGCTTTAGTGTCACCGAAGTTTTCATCGACAAGTTACCCACAATTTGCGCAGCCAATGCCGAAACTGATGTAATAATCGTCGAATCTTCACCAAAATCGGATGTTAAACTCTGACTAAAGAGGGTGGTTTCAGTAATTTTCCATTCCAAATTACCTGCCGCTCTTAAAATAAACTCGTTTTCCGTATCGCCATCTTTTATTTTGCTTTGGCGAACACCTGGACCGGCTGCTAAATCTAAAAACAAATGGGGTTTATTGATAAATCGTTGTCCATAGCCTAAGGCCCCAATCGCCCGATATTCATAACCACTAAAACGGTCATCTTCATACTGCAAGGTACCAAACATATAACTATGTTTGCCAAACTTGTAATCCGATTTACCCGCCGCCAAATAACGTTCTGCGGTGGTGCTCTCATCACCATTGGCATCCTCTCCTGAAGTTTTTAAGGCTTCTAAATTAATATGGTGACGCCATTTATCTCGCTCGTTGGTAAAACCAAGCTTACCATTGAGTGTTTTCGTTTCGGTATTGCCTTTGGTTATTACCGCTCCAGCTTCCGCAGCACCTTTCCAATCACTGCCAGCAATCTCAATGGCATTCACACTACTGGCCATACTAATAACCATCAGTGATAAAATTGATTTTTTGATTTTCATGGATCTTCTCCTAATTCAGATAAAACTTTTAATAAAAAGCTTCCCACATGCTTCTTGTCGTTAATTATCATGCCTTATTATAGGCTTTTACAAAATTGATCAATAATATTAGCCACCCCATGGCCCAATCAACTGAGTTATTAATACACCACTACTATAGGCGCAGGGTGCAAGGTAGCGATTTCGATTTAAAAAGTAAAGCACATCCAGTACACTATTTTTTCTAATGCATAGGTGGCATACAATATTTGATTTATCGAACAACAACAAGTACGAAAAAAGAGCTTTAACAATTGTTAACAATTATTAATAACTCATACTGCGCGACAATATTAAATTGATGGAAGGAATTTGAGAATTCAGATCTGAAGACTGCTATACCGACATATTGGTATTTTCATAGAGGAAGCTAAAACCAGAATCCTTTAGCCACAAAGTTCAAATAACATGCATACCTGGGTACCTTCACCCACCGTGCTGTTCACCGTTATTTGACCATTTAAGCGATCAATTACCGCTTTCACAAACGATAAACCCAAGCCAAGACCGGGTTCATTTTTATGTGAACTGTGGTGAAATCGCTGAAATTTTTCGAATATTTTTTTTAAGTCCGCGTCATGAATGCCACTGCCTTGATCATTCACACAACATTGCAGGCAATGATCATGCAATGTCAAAGCAATCGTTACGATGCTACCACTTGAACTATATTTAATCGCATTACTGAATAAATTCACAAACACTCGTTCCAATAATTCAGCATTCCCGTTAATTTCATTTTCACAAGCATTATTATTAAACACAAACTCAATATTTTTTGTTTTAGCCTGCGCCCATAATTGATCCATGGCATTATAGATAACCATATCCAAATTGACGGCTTGCAATACAATAGACTCACCACTTTCAATGCGATTGACTTGCACAAATGTTTCAGCAAGCTCCAATGTTTTATGGGCATAACTTTCCATCCGCTGAATAAGCATGTTAAGATCAACTGGATCTTGTTTAGCCATCTCCACTAAAGCCAACAAAGAAACAATGGGTGCTCGTAAGTCATGTGACAGGAAATTCAGCATTTCTGTACGATTTCGTTCATGAGCCTTGATTCTCGAAATGTCAGATAGGTTGATAATAATACCTCGCGCCGTCACGTCACTCAGTTGCAGTGGAGCAAACTGGATGAGCAAATCCGTATGGGTATTTGATTGCACGGGAAACTGGATGGCTTCATTTTTCAACAGCACCGCCGTGAATACTTGATATAAATCTTGATCAAAATCAGCAATTGCCTGCGTTAAAATGGGTTGGATCGCCTGATTTTTCAATGGATAGTTTTCATCACCAAATAAATACCAGCCGACCTGCTTGTTAGCCATTTCAATTTCGCCGGTGACGGACACCACAATCACCCCATCCGCCATTTGTTCCATGCTTTGCAAGACATACTGCCGTATCAAACGTACCTGAGTTGCCAATTGCTGGACTTCTTGAATTTTTTTCTGTATTTTTTCCCCGAACAGTTTTTCGGTAAAACGAAATTCATCAACTAATTCTGCAAACAGGTCTTGCATTAATTTCAACTGCTCAGCATCAGGTAAGTATTCACCTTGCCAATGCACACCCAGTCGCCAAGTGGTCCCTCGAACCTCTCCGTCCATCCAAAAAATATTATTCACCTGTAACGATCGTTTACCATCACGGCATAACTGATTAATATCACCCCACTGCAAGCGAATATTCGCTTTATTATCCATTAACATCCAGGCTTTCACTGGTAGCAGATGACGAATAAACTCCATGTTTTCCATGGATAAACGGGATGAAGACCAAGGCAATAATTCTTTTTCAAACTTAAGACTCTGCAATTCATTATTTAAATAACGTAACGCATTATTTAATCGCCACCAACTCCATACCGGATAACTGCTGGCAAGCGTTAATAACGCGACACTGGGTGGAAACCAATAATGAAATAATTGCAACAAGGCATATACCAGGACAATCAAACTAGTAAGCAATGTTATAATGAGAATAATTGCTGACCCTGGCGTGGTCCGAGGAAACAAAAATGCAGGCAATAAAACAAAAACCAGAGATAAAATAAAAAACCAAACAACCGGTATCACTTTTATACTATGCTGAGATCGCAATGCCTGAATAATATTTGCATTAATTTCCACCCCCGACATAGTACTGGATAAGCCGGACATGGGCGTTGGAAAAACATCCCCTAAACCCACCGCCGTCGCCCCCACTAAAATAATTTTATCCTGAAAAAACGCCTCAGGAAATTGGCCAGATAACACCTGAGCATAAGAAATCTGATGAAAATGTCCAGGGGGACCAGCAAAGGGTATTAAAACTTGCTGGTCTCGTTTAATGGTCATCACAGAAGTCGTTTCATTTTGCAAGCTGCCCGCATGACTCGCCGACGATGCCAATCGGTGCTCAATGACACGCAGCACCTCCAACCCTAAATGAGGCCAATGAGCATTTCCTAGCCCTTGATATAAAAAAGTACGACGGGCAATACCATCGGCATCAATATCGACATGCACCTGCCCTAAACCGGCACTTGCATCAATCAAAGGTGACATGGGCAATGTTTCGATGAGCTGGCCGCCGGCTTGTATTTGTTCGATAAAAACAGGCAAAACCACACGCTTCGAAGCTCGAATCGCATTGATAAGCGCACGATCACTGGCTTTATCAAGTTGGTTGGGTTCCGAGAAAATAATATCTAACACAATCACTTTTGCCCCAGCCTGAGACAGCACTTTTACCAGATCGGCATGAACCTGTCGCGACCAAGGCCAACGCCCCAGTTGAGACAAACTCCTTTCGTCCACGGCCACAATAATAATATCTTCAGGAGGTGCTTGGGTTTGGTATCTTAAATAGGTATCGTAAATCAAATTGTCCCAACGCCACAACGTCTCGCTGAAATAAAGTAATAAAAAAATACCTGTTAACACCAACGGTAGTTTGATGTAATCAAAAATTACATTAAGTTTGATTGCTTTATACGTCAATGATCGGAAGTTATGGGTTTGCTAAAATAGTAAACGAAAAAGTATCACTAAAAACTTGATTTTCACGATAGCCTGGATCGTCCCTGCTTGCGACACGCCAATAATATTTCCCAGCAGGCAAACTGATCGGTAACACTAAATGCTGTTTTTCAACAACATAATCAAAAACAATGCGATCAAATTGTTGTGTAGTCGACAACTGAAAATAAAAATACGGATTATTTTGGCCAGCGATCCAGTGAAAAGTTACATTGGGTATGGTTAGGTCCTTCCCGTTAATGGGATTTTCCAGACTTGGAGGCGTTAATTGCATGGATTGGATAAAGCGATGTTGCCCTTCAAACCCCTGTAAACCTTGCTGATCAATGGCACGCACCCGCATATAATAGGTGCCAAGCGATAGCATTCCCCAGTTTATCTGTGGACGGGTTACGGTACGCTCGCTGGCTATTTCAACAAAGGTTTCATCTTGAGTCAATTGCGCAAGATAGGCTTTTGCATTGGGCACTTGCGGCCATTCAAAAGAGACTTTTGACTGACTCACTCGTGGAGCCAATGCCGCTAATACCGGTGCAGGCAATAACTGCACTGGTAGCGCGGGTGGTTTACCTTGCTCGGTAACCACCCCAAAACCAGCAAGCACTGAGCGCTCAACCCCTTGCGCTTCCACAGCAATTTGGCCTTGAGTTACCTCACCATACATTTTTTCTTCCATGGTATTAAAATTCACCCGAAACTGAGTTCCTCGCACTGCCGCCACCGCCGCTGGGGTGGTGATTTCAAAACGCGAACTGGGCGTTCGCAAAGGGGGAACCTGCGCATCAATACGGCCATTTTTCAAACTCATGTGGGTATCCACCATACCCGTTTTTCCGAAAACACTCACCCTGTTCAATACCAGCGTGGTTGATGCCTGCATCCAGAGTATCGTGCCATCAGCAAATTCTAATGTAGCAGCCGCCCCTTTACCGGTTTGCACCGTGCTATTAATACCCAGCGACATTTTGGCTTGCAAGACTTGCCACGCCTTATCCGATACTTTCACTTGAGCATCTCCTCTGACATAAAGCACAGTGACAGATTTTGGTTGTTCTTTCAACCAAGTCAACGGTATTTTAAGCACCGAGCCGGGCTGTAAATGCCGAGGATTTTTGATGACATTATGCTCTTTTACTTGAGCCCAGTATGAGCTATCGATTAAATAGCGCTGGCTAATATTCCACAAGGTATCCCCAGGACGCACGGTATAAAACCAGTCCGTTGCACATACATTAGCTGAAACAAAAATCAATACAGCAAACAGTAAAATACCTGGCTGTATAGCGATTGCTTTCATTTGTACACTCAACAATACAACGAAGTTTTTCATAAAAATTTTATTATCAATTCGTCATGCTTTGGTAAAGCAAGTTAAGCGTGAAATTATTCATCTGTTGTCACTTGATCCAACCGGTATCCATAACGATAAATCGTTTTCAAATGCCAACCATTTTGTGGGCTAAGCTTTAATTTCTGCCGCACGGTGCTAATGTGAGTATCGACCGTCCTGGTGTTTAAATCACCGCGCTGTCCCCAGACACTCTCTAAAATATGCCCTCGGCTTAACAAGCGCCCAGCACTGCGAAATAAAAACAACGATAATTCAAACTCTTTACTGGTAAGCTGTACTTTTGTCTCATGAAAAGCAACGGAAAAATCTTCATGAGCAAACGTATAAGGGGCAAAAAAAATCTCCTTATCCTCATCCATCGAAGGATGATACCGCCGAACCAAAGCCATTATTCGAGCAAATAATTCCATTTTACGTACTGGTTTCGTCATATAATCGTCAGCACCTGCTTGCAGTCCCTTGACGATATCAGCTTCGCTATTTCGATTGGTGGTAAAAATGACGGGCATATGCCAATCCAAGGTTTTACGGATCGTTGTTACGATATCAATACCGGTTATGTCGGGTAATTCCCAATCAACAATCAATAAATCAAAACTCTCTTTTTTTTGCGCCTGTAAAAACTGCTGGCCCAAAGCAAAGTGATGGTAATGATATGACTTACTTTTCAACCAGCCGCTCAATAACTCCGCCTGAGCCAAATCATCTTCTACATAAGCAATTCTCAAGTACAAATGTCAGACCCCATTAATTATAAGTGTACGCATTTTAGCTTGGGACATATTATACACAATGAGTTTCAAAAAACCGCAGCGGCCTAGTTTTATTCGATTGTTATTTCGCCTTTTCAGTGATATCTTTTAAAATGATTCATTATTGTACTGATATCGAGCAAGCTAACGCTTTAAAATCATAGCAAGCCGAGTGTTTACCGACATTGGGCGGACTAGCGTTAGAAAAGCTCGAATTTAATACGGATTTATCTAAAGGAAGGACATCGGTAAAGGAGAGTCCGATGTAAGATCAAAGATCAAGCGAGACTACATATTATGAATTTAAATGATATACCCATAGCGAATCATTTTTCGGCATTATGAGTACTCAGCAAATCAAGTACGCGCAACATCTAAAAATAACTCACTACGGGTCTATCAAATAGACGCTGATCAATTACTCCATCACAAAAAACTCAACTCGACGATTTTTTGCACGCCCATCTGCCGTCGCATTGTCACCCAGCGGATGCGTCGCACCATAGCCCTTGCTATGTAGATTTCTATCCGGAACACCGCGTGAAATTAAATACGCCCTCACATTTTCTGCGCGCTTCAATGAAAGCTTTTCATTGGACGGTAAACTTCCAGCCATATCGGAATGCCCCGCCACTTCAATAAAAATATTCGGATCTAACATCACCCGTTTAGCAATCCCATCAAGCAGTGTTTTAGTCTCGTTACTTAATCTGCTAGAATTCGCGGCAAAGCGAATATCCTTCATTGCAGCAATGACAGATCGAATATCACACCCTTCCCGATCAATGACCGCGCCAAGTTTAGTATTTGGACAAGCATCCGCCCGATCCACTAAACCATCGTTATCACTATCGAGCTCACAACCGACTTCGTTGACCTTGAGCCACTTAGGCGTATCCGCGCACTGATCCCGATTATCAGCAATGCCATCAACATCTGAATCTACCGTACAGCCTTGACTATCCACCTGAAAATTGGCGGGTGTATTACCACATGCATCACTACTATCAGCAATGCCATCGGCATCTGAATCTAACTCACATCCTTCATTGTTGACTTTAGTTCCAAACGGTGTTTCATTACACTGATCTTGATTATCAGCAATGCCATCGGCATCCACATCAAAAATACAGCCTTTTACGTCAATCGCTACGCCGGGCAGCGTATTCGCACAGGCATCTCGACTGTCGGCAATACCATCACCATCCGCATCAAGCTCACATCCGCTACTGCCTACCTTGACACCCGCTGGAGAATTCGGACAATTATCCGCTAAATCGATAATGCCATCGCTATCACCATCTTCTGCAAAACATCCTTGCTCATCAACTTCTGCATCGTGCGGTGTATTTTCACATTGATCAACTTGATTGGCGATACCATCTTTATCATCATCTTGAATATTGGCGATGACACTGTCTAACGTGCGTGCATCAACTTGCTCCTGAGCAAACATCTCCTCTTGCTCTGTATCCGACTCAGCAAATATGGAAGAGCGACCACCAATGGGAAATGATAATCCTAAACTAATGACCCAATCTTGAAAGCTACTTTCTCCCAAAAAATTGGATTCATCATGCCGCAATCGCGCATCACCACGCAATTTAGCTCCATTTTTAGCAATTTCGCTCAAAAAACCTACACCAATATTCGCCATCGGACTCGATTGGCGTGGTCCATCAAATTTAGTTTGCATCACACCGCCACCAATCACCGCAAAAGGCGCAAAGCGACGCTTGCGATTAAAAAAATACAGTGCATCAGCCAATATCCCAACCTGTTTAAATTTAGTATTGCTATTATGCTCTAATAAATCACCAACTCCACCCAACTCCATATTCCACAACCGGGAAAATTTTTTCCCGACGGATAAATGTGCGCCTCCGCCATTTTCACTCTCTCGGTTATCATCTGAGAAAACATATGAGAACGCATGCTTGAAATAAAAAGGTTTATCAAATTCTTTAGCATGAACAATACCTCCAAATACAGGTATTGCTATAACAAACCAAATCATTCGTTTGAGATTCACTGAGTCAACTCCTTAAAATTTATTTCCTATCAAATAAGCCATTCGAAAAAAACTAAGTGATGGTCATCTTGACATTTTTTAATCAAATCACTTCTCGGCCCTAAACTACAACAAAAACATAACAAGTAAACGAATTCGGTGACAAAGAAACCAAATTGATCGCTTTACACCCATCCAAATTCTTTTAAAACTTTATATTTGCTTTTATTGACAGAAAGTATAGTTCTAGATTGGCGAGATCGTTATCTAGACTTGCCTGTAAAATAAAATAAAGCAAGGCAATGACATGTGCCAATAAATAATCAATTGTACTCGGCAGGCTGAATACCTTCGTCGACTTTTTTCAACAAGTGAACCATAGGCTATCGCATTGCTGACAACAAGGTTTATTATCAATTTTTGCAAACCACTCAATGATTGACACACAAAGATTTAAATTGCCAGCAAGGTAGGTCAACTCATCGAATTATTAGTAACCAATCGAAATTAACAGTAAAGCCGGATCCTTGGTTATAGATCTGGTCATTGATATCCAGACATCAACTTGTGATTACACCGCGAGGCGAAGGCTCAGGGGTTGGGTTTTGTTTCAAAACACGCTGTGAATATATCCCTATACGCTCTGCATTTTCATCCCTGAAAATGAAGGTGTTTGAAACAAAACCCCTGAGCTGGAATGCGCCCTAAACTCGACGGGATATCAATAGCTAGATCTATATCACGAGTGTTTTACAGCACAAAGCGGAAATGATTTAATAGAAAATACGCAGAAAGGAAAAATAAAAACGCGGCCCATCACAAGGCACCGCGTTTAAGTTGACATTGCTTGAGTTGTTATTAGGCAAAATGGGTTTTAATGAACAATTTCACATCAATAACAGACGTATCCATATTTTTATAGTGGTGGCGCTTCTACGGTAATAATTACCATCGCCGGACTTGGATCTTCCAGACCATTGGTTTCATCGATGACCGTCAATGTCACTTCATAGATCCCCGGTTCGGTAAACAATACATCACCAGGATTTTGCTCGACAGACTCTTCCGGCATCGCATCACCAAACTCCCAGGCATAACTCAGTACTGCATCGGGGTTATTACTCGTGCCTTCACCCGAGAAACTCACCACCTCACCTGCCAAAATGCTCAGATCTGCATCAGGTGATAAAATAACACTATCCGGCGGTTCAACCGCGACACCAGGATCCGCTGGTGGCGTACCCGCCGGCGGGGGCGTTGGATCCACGGCAGGCGGCGGGTCAGCCGATGCATCTTCCACAACCGTAATCATACGCGGTCCACTTTCCGCCTCGGCAGCCAGGTTATTGCTCACTTCTAAAACAACCTCAAACATGCCAAGGATATCGAAGGTCACATTGCCTGGAGACTGGGCATCTGAGTCGGGCGCTCCACCATCAAAATCCCACTCAAAAGTCAACGTGGTATCCGGTGCCGGGTCAACCGCTTCACCCACAAAGTTCACTGTATCTCCAACACTAATGGTCAAGTCTTCCCCAGGTGAAACAATAGTCGCTGTTAATACATCAACCGGTGGTGGATCAACCAAGGGGGGTGGATCGGCTGGTGGTGGGTCCGCCGGCGGAGGCGCTTCAACAGTAACAATCACGGTTGCTGGCGTATCATCCACCACACCCGCCCCGTCAGTGACAGTAAATGTCACGATATATTCGCCAGGGTCATTAAACAAGATATCTCCTGGCGATTGTAGGGTTGATGGTTCTGCTGCCCCTGCAAAATCCCATGCATAAGTCAACGGCTCGATATTATCCGGTCCCAATACGCCTATTCCTTCAAGCTCAACCTCACTCCCGGCCATAATCGTCAAATCCGCTGCTGGTGAGGTAATAATGCTATCCAATGCATCAGCATTAGCCGGAACCAACCCATTGACAGTAATGATCCGCTGATCAACCACTTGATCAATGCCACCAGCGCTGTCTACCACCAGCAATCCCACGATATAAATTCCAGCGTTAGCGAAAGTCACATTACCAGGGTTTTGCACTGGAATATCAGGCATGGCACCACCCAATCGCCAAATGTATTTAATCGGTAAATTGCCATCAGGATCGGAAGCGGTGGCCGCAAAATAAACACTGTTCCCCGCCGTAATTGTCACATCCTGAGTCGGCGATAAAATCTGACCATCGGGAAAAACATTGACTTGCTGATTGTTTGGCAGCACCGTAATCGTGCGTTGCGCTGGCGAAGAATCGATTAACCCCAAGGCATCCGTCACGACTAACTCAACCACAAACACACCCTCACCGGGAAAGACTAAATCTCCAGGACTCTGCACCAAACTGTCAGGCATCTGTCCTGCAAAGCTCCAAAAATAATTGAGCGGTTGATTACCCTCTGGATCCTGACCCAGCCCACTAAATGTGATCGAATCACCTTGTAAAATAGTGACATCATTCAAAGGTGAGGTAATGCTACTTTCAGGCGCTAAATTACCAAGCACGGTTTGCGCGACTTTAATTTTAGGATTCACTGTGACAAGCACACTGGCCGGAGTTGTATCTGCCAAACCTTGACGATCAAAAACATAAAGACTTACTTTGAAGTGACCCCCTCTTTGCATCAATATTTCACCAGGATTAGCAAGCCGAGTATTGGTTGCAGCACCACCAAAGTCCCAATAATAAGTCAAAGGTAAATGCTGATCAGGATCAAAACCCTCACCCAGAAAACTCACGCTATCGCCTAAATTAACCGTAATATGTTTATCAGGAATCACGATATTAGCCACCGGCGCTTTGTTCTGGCTAGCATCTAACACAGTCACCCTTCGGGTTACCGAAGCAAAGCGACTTTTATCTGCATTGCTTTGTATAGTCAATAAAATCGAATATATGCCCGGCGTTGAAAAAGATATATCTTTTGGATTTTGAACACCTTGATTCGCGGTCACTCCATCAAAATTCCAATGGAAAGCAAATGTTTCCTCTGGCTGGTTTCCCACAACCACACCGGAAAACGCAATGCTCGCTCCAGCGCTGAGTGTTATATCTTGAGGGGGAAAACTGATTTTTGCACGAAGCACAGCCTCCGTATTTGCCGTCGTTCTATTGGTTAACAAATCCGTTTCGGTGGCTGGCAGTGGCTTGATATCCGTTAATTTTGGTTTATCTAGCGATTCACTGCATCCGTAGACAAAGAAAAAAGTTCCGAATAAAACGATATAGAAGAATTGTATTTGGCGAGTAAAACTTACTAAAAATACTATGTTTTTACAGTATTCTGTTATTTTCATCATGAACCCCCTCCCCACAATGTGAAAGCGCTGGGTTCAATTTTTTTCGTGGTACGACTGAAGACACTTCAGGTACAAATATTCCTAACCACAGTAGAATATGCTAGTTTTCATAAGTAAAAAATATAGCTATAGAATATGCTAAATACACATTTTCCACCTGAACCCAATTGGATAAAAAATGTCATCTCCACCATTAGCAATGGAAATTAAATAACTTGCACATCTTATTTTACTTTGATGAGACAAATCGCGTGCAATGCTTAACAATAAACAAACACTTATAAATCGTAAATTTTATTTGTTTATTACTTTTAACTCTAGCTGTGTTTTGGACATTTTTCAAGCATGCACACAGAGCGTCGGAATCAGCCAAGCACTTGCCATGGTCAAAAAATTTGGTTAATGTGCGGAATTATTTGCTTGTTTAAGATGTAGTTTTTTGCTGCCTTTCAAACACCAAAAAACGATAGGGATATGGGTTTTTTTCATCAGGCAAATGATCTTCACGACTGACTTCTCGCCACTCGTCCCGATCAAAGTCAGGAAACCAACTATCACCCACAAATTCGCCATCCACATACGTTAAATAAAGACGTTGCGCCAGCGGTAACATTTGCTGATAAAACGCGGCGCCTCCAATCACCATAATTTCATCGGCCCCTTGGGCCGCAAGCAATGCCTGTTGGATGTCGTTAACAATAATGACACCTGCTGACCGATAGTCTCGATCCTGGGTTAACACAATATTGTTGCGCCCCGGTAGTGGTTTAGCCCCAAAAGACTCAAATGTTTTACGTCCCATTAAAATCGGCTTTCCCATAGTGACACGACGAAAATATTGCATATCGGCAGGTAATCGCCAAGGCAATCGATTGTTATGGCCAATCAGTCGGTTATGGTCTAGTGCTGCAATCATAGATATTATCATATAGCATTCTTTTTTTAATTTAACCGACATTGGGCAGCCTGCCTATCGTTTGAAAATCGCGAAAAAAATTTATCCCTCAAGGATTTTCCTGAACAAGGCAATACTTGTTGTATTGCCGACTGAAGAAAAATTCTTGTGGGATCCAGGTCTCAAACGAGATCAAATAATAGGCTACTCAATGTTGGATTTAATGTTATGGCTTAATCACTCGCGCTTGAGTGTCTCCAGTAACAAAAGTGAAATCCGCACGCCCACTTTTGGTGCCCTTTTTATTGGTGGCTAATACCGTAAACTTATATTCGCCCGGTGCCAGCGGTATTAATGCACCCTGGGTTTGCAGGGTGGTGAATTCTCGTGTGATCCGGGAAAAAAGTTCTTTAACACGCGTCACATCCGGATTTTTTAAATACACACCACGACCCGTTTCAGCAATCATATTCAGTTCTTGTTCTGCGATTTTATTGCCTAACCCGATCACATGAACCATTAACGCTGGGTGCTGTTTTATGCTATCCATCACATCATCAATAGTCACCGGTTGTTTTCCGTAGTGAATATATTCCGCATTGGAATCCGTTCTTTTACGCTGCTCATTCCGCCCAGCCGCATTATCAAAATAACTATAGTTATCTTCCCCATCAGAAAACACCATCATCACATGGTGATCGCGAGCCCCATTAAAAAAACCATTATCATGATCTGTTTTCATTAAGGCCGCAGCATCGTGAACGGCGCCATACAATTTGGTGAAGTCACCAGAACTCGGCTCAGGGATAGATAAAATGTCACTGGGTGACCAACTCCGTGGATTCTCCTGGCTGATCACATTGCGATTTAAAAAATTATTAAACCAAAATAACGAGAAAGCCACGTCACCGGAACGCGCTGACCAAATATCTAACACTTGCTGATAACTATCTCGCGCCGCTTCTAACATAGCGCGGAATGCCGGTGGCTTGTGTAACAGCATGGAATAACTGGCATCTAATACCATCGAAAAATATAAATTGGTTGTCAATGCTTGCGAACTAGCATTGAGCACGGATTCTATATCAACCTGCTTTTCATTAATCAAAAGTTGCAGATCAAATTCTTCAGAAGATAACGGGATATCATTATCTCCTCTTACGATATAATGCATCACTACCGTAGTTTTACCACTGCTGGCATCCCAGCTAATATTGGGCTCACTGGTTAAAGCAATGGTGATAGACGAATTTTTATTCGCCGATCGTAAAGCCGCATCAGGCGATTCATCCCAGATAATTTCTGAATCACCGCAAGCTGTCAATACTATTAAAAACACCAACAACACTAGGCGTATGAACCCACATCGTTTCATCAAAAACCCATTTATGGAAATTATCAAAATCGTACCCGCATTAAAATATGTGATCAAGCGCAGCCTAAACCCGACTGCAACGCCATACATTATATCAGCAATAGCGATATGAAAAGAGATACATTTTGAAAGACCACGAATGAAATGAGTGTCTTGCTTATTTTTTATCGATGCTACGGTATTAAATCAGTGACGGTGTAGCCGAACAGGCAGGCGTTTGGCGCCCCAATTGCCCGGAGTTGCCGCCCAATACCCCGCACAGGAGGTTTCGCAAAACCGGCACTTACCGTCATCGGTTAAATTCCATTCACTTAACGTATACCAGTCTCGCCCGATTAACAGCTTACCGCAGTGATGACAATAAGTGCTTTGCCCGGCTTTATCATGTACATTGCCCGTATAGGCATAGTGAATGCCATTTTTTAAAGCGATCTCCCTAGCTTGTTTTAATGTGCTAGTCGGTGTCGCTGGTATATCTTGCATCTTCCAGTCAGGATGAAAAGCCGTAAAATGCATCGGCACATCAGCGCCGAGATTTTCCTGCACCCAGCGAGTCATCTTATCGATCTCTTCAATGGAATCATTCTGACCGGGGATAAGCAAGGTCGTTAATTCTAACCAGGTGTTAGTGTGTTTCTTAATATAAATTAACGTCTCTAAAACCGGCTGTAAATGTGCCCCGGTTAACTTCCAATAAAACTTCTCGGTAAAGCCTTTTAGATCCACATTAGCGGCATCCACATGCTCGAAAAAAAGCTGCCTTGGTTGTTCACAAATATAACCCGCCGTCACAGCCACCGTATGTATCCCCTTGGCACGACAGGCAATGGCAACATCCACCGCATACTCCATGAAAATCACCGGATCATTATAGGTAAATGCAATGCTCTTACAGCCCATATTCAGTGCCGTTTGGGCTAACGTTTCCGGAGAGGCATCATCACACAGGGTATCAATTTCACGAGATTTGCTAATGTCCCAGTTTTGACAAAATTTGCAAGCCAAATTACAACCCGCCGTGCCAAAGGAAAGCACCGGCGTACCGGGATAGAAATGGTTTAAGGGTTTCTTTTCGATAGGATCAATGCAAAAACCACTGGAACGACCATAGCTTGTTAATACGATTTGCTGATCTTGACAAGCACGCACAAAACATAAACCACGTTGTCCCTCATGCAACTTACAAAAACGTGGACACAAATCACATTGAATCCGCTCATCAGCTAATTGATGCCAAAACTCAGTCGGAACAACCTCTGGGTTCATGGTCGCCATCATTTTTCATCCTTGTCAAAAACAAAACAATTCACCCGCCTCAGAAACAACCCTGCCTAAATCTGAGCAGATTATTAAGCCTTTACTCGATCAGCCTATGACTAAATCATACTGCAGTCTGGAAAACAAATGAAGCAAAAGGTTTTTGTCTTTTGCAGCAAACTTAGGATAGACTAAAATATTAGAAGGTGATAATAAGGAATGGGCGACGTGATAACTTCCCTGTTTGGCGCTCAGATTTGGTCTGTATTGGTTCGTTCTGAGTGAGCAAAAACGCAGGAATAGTGGTTCTATTTCGAGTTTTTGTAATTGAAGAACGGGGCAAGACGGGCGGAAGATGAGATGCGAAACAGGGAAGTTATTGCGTCGCCCACTCCTAAAGCGAAGAGGAAAAAACAAATGTCTGGAATACGTTACCCAGCGGTCGCCGGCATGTTTTATCCGGCAGACCCGATAGAACTTAAACACATGGTTGATGGCTTTTTAGCTGAAAAAATCATCGAACAATCCATGCCCAAAGCGATGATTGTTCCCCACGCCGGTTTTATCTATTCTGGCCCCATCGCAGCCAGTGCCTATGCTCAGCTACCAGCTTTCGCCGAACAAATAACGCGCATCGTATTGCTGGGTCCAACACATCATGTAGCATTTCGCGGTATTGCATTCCCCACCGCGAATATTTTTGTTACCCCGCTGGGAAACATCCCTATTGATCAACAAACCATCAACTCGATCCGCCATTTTCCACAAGTGTCAATCAATGACCTAGCTCACACACAAGAACATAGCCTTGAGGTACAATTACCTTTTTTACAAACACTATTACCTAGGTTCTCATTGATTCCCGCCGTTATCGGTGAAAGCTCGCCTCAAGAGGTCGGCGAAATACTTGAGGCATTATGGGGGGGTCCCGAAACGCTAATTATCATTAGTTCAGATCTTAGCCATTATCATGGGTATACGGAAGCGAAACAATTAGATAAACACACATCGGAGGCCATCGAAAACTTTCATATCGAGGCCATAAATCATCATCATGCCTGTGGACGCAATGCCGTGAATGGCTTATTGCATGTCGCAAAAAAGAAGCATTTACAAGCAGCAACGGTCGATCTGAGAAACTCTGGAGACACTGCGGGCAGCAAAGATCGAGTGGTCGGATATGGCGCCTACCTGTTTCACTGAGCAAATCATGTTAACGCTATCAGAGGCTGAAAAAAAAACCTTGCTTGAGCTTGCCTGCCAATCCATTCAACGCAAACTTGAACATAGCGAGCCATTAGATCTTAATACCGCTGATTACCGCAACGAGAATTTTCAGCAAATCTACGGCTCGTTTGTCACACTCAAACATAACAACCAGTTACGCGGTTGCATCGGTTTGTTACAGGGCCAATCCATTCTCATTGAAGACATCGCTAATAATGCGCTTGCCGCTGCATTCAACGATCATCGCTTTGCACCGCTGAGCCAACAAGAATTAGATGAAATCCAAATATCGATTACGGTATTGAGTGATTTACAGCCCATTTCTTTTACCAGTGAAACAGACTTAATCGCACAAATCCGGCCCAATATCGATGGCCTCGTCGTACAAGAAAGCACCTACCAAGGCACTTTTTTGCCAGCCGTATGGGACATGTTGCCACAACCACAAATATTTTGGCGGCAATTAAAGCTAAAAGCTGGCTTACCAAGCAATTACTGGTCAACCACACTGAAAGTATTTAGATATACTGCGCTATCATTTTCCACAGATTGAAAGATTAATACATCCAATGCAACGAATTCTCATGAAAAATAGCTTTAAGTTTGCGTCTTTACATTGTTTTCGTCCTCATCATCGATATCAATCAATACATTGCAATGATTAAATCAACATCAGCAATACTATTTAACATCCGCAATACGACGACCAATACGCTGGAGAATTGGTCCATATCAAGCTATTATCATTACTATAAGGGTTAAACAATAGCGGCAACCACAAAAAAAATTAATAGATTAATTCCACTATCAAGCACTTTTTGGTATTAACTGTGCTAGGTAGTTTGGTATCAACAAGCGATTTGGGTTTTTTCCGAAGAGGTTCGCTTAAAACGCAGCAACAGTGTGATAACAAAATTGTTTCATGGCTTTTAAGTGGTTGCCATCGGGGTGAATATAGGACACTAGGTGATCATGGGAAAATCGGTCTACATTTGTTACCTTGACCATCGAATAAAATTAGAGCGAAATACAACCTATACGGTTGGCCGCCAAAAAAGTGATATTACCCTATCTCATTTTCTGGTATCTCGGCAACATGCTCGATTTGAATGGTCAGAGGATGATTTATTTATCGTCGACGTAAATAGCACCAACGGCACATCAGTGAATGGTAAAGCAATACAAAAAATTCCACTGAAAAATGGTGATCGAATTGAAGTCGGTGGTTTTCATATGGACGTTGTATTTGTCTATGAACCCACAGATACCATCAAAACATCCACTCCGCTATCCGACGAAACACTCATGCTCAATAAGGCGGTAGAACAAATACTCCAGGATGTGGAAGATCAATCACTGGCTGCCCGAATTTCCGATTTAAAATCGCAATTTGAACGCCGCAAGCAGGTATTGACAGATCTCGCCTATAAAGACACGCTAACCGCCCTTTACAACCGACGATTTTTCGACAAAACATTACAAGAAGAAACCGAGCGTGCTCGCCGGTACCAACGTGATTTGCAGTTGATCCTTATTGATATCGATCATTTCAAACGTCTAAACGATACCCATGGACATCAAAAAGGTGACGACGCCTTACAAAATGTTGCCTCAATCATTGAAGGTCATTGCCGAGAAAACGATACCGTGGCACGTTATGGCGGCGAAGAACTGGTAATTATTTTGCCAGAAACCACGTTGGAGATGGCCATTAAAGTGGCTGAAAAAATACGCAAAAAAGTGCAAAACGAAACCAAACAACATACTAATTATGAGGTGACCATCAGCCTTGGCATTTCCAGTTTTAATGCGTCAAATAACACGCCAGAAAAACTCATCAAAAGCGCAGATAGTGCGCTTTATTTAGCAAAAAATGAAGGCCGCAACCGAGTTGCCACTGAACAAATGGTCTCTTGTTATTCCTGAGGAGTAAGCACACCCAACGTATAATGCGGGGGAGGAATTTGCAAATAAAACCCCTGCTGTTGCAATTGATTTTTGACCGATTGAACATCCGCTTGAGCTAACTTCCGGTCCGGGGTTAATTCAAGCTCCATCACCCATTCCAATGGCTGCAGCCGATCTAACAAGGCCTCTGGCACCCGAGAAAAATCATCGATTTTCTCAACATACAGATAATGATCAGATTTTCGATCACTTTTATAAATCACACACATCATTTTCCACACTCACTCATTAACATGGGTTAGTCATCAAACCCGATCCAGGCCAAGAGTATACCAAACAGCAGGCTATGGCGCTTAAAAAATCGCTAATCATCAACAGATCAGCGGCAAAAGTGACATTTTTTTGACTTCACTCACTAAACACTTCTATTATTAAATTAGTTAGTTAAACACCCTTCCCTGACGCTTGATTGACAACTAATATGTATAATTATGAAGGATAGGTTTATCGACAAGAGCGCGAATCACGGATGGCGATGATGGGTAACAATTATCCCATTCCTTAACAGCGCAATCATTGTTACCCACCAAAACCCAATACCAGCACAACGCAAGAACAGGAACACGACTCGCCATGCGTTTAAAGAGCAATAAAAATCAAGTTTTATTTTAAGGAGTATTGATGAAAAAAAACACAGTCACAGTCACCGATAACAGAAGCGGAAAAACCATTGACTTACCCTTGCTAGAAGGCTCCCATGGACCACCGGTCATTGATGTCAACCGCCTCTATAAAGAATTAGAATTATTTACTTACGACCCCGGTTTCGTATCAACCGCCAGTTGTAAAAGTAAAATCACCTATATTGATGGCGACAAAGGGGTATTACTTTACCGTGGTTACCCGATCGATCAACTCGCCGGAAAAAGCAGCTTTTTAGAAGTGGCTTTTTTAATGTTATATGGAGAACTACCCAAACAAGACGAACTGACTCGGTTTATGGATTTAGTCCGCCGTCATACCATGCTCAATGAAAGCCTAAAAAGATTTTACGATGGCTTTTATCATGATGCGCATCCGATGGCAATTATGGTCGGTGTGTTTGGTTCACTCTCTGCTTTTTACCATGATTCCTTAGATATCCACGATCCGTTACATCGCGAAGTGGCGGCTTTTCGTATGATAGCCAAAATCCCCACCATTGCCGCTGCTAGTTATAAATATTCCATTGGCGAACCTTTTGTTTATCCAAAAAACAACTTAAGTTATAGCGGTAACTTATTACATATGATGTTTTCTGTGCCGACCGAAGAATATGTCATTGACCCGATTGCAGAGCGAGCACTCGATTTAATTTTTATTTTACATGCTGATCACGAACAAAATGCCAGTACATCAACGGTACGTCTTGCAGGTAGTTCCTCAGCCAACCCGTTTGCATGTGTTTCCTCAGGTATCACGGCACTGTGGGGACCCGCACATGGTGGTGCCAATGAAGCAGTACTGCTCATGCTTGAAGAAATCGGCGACATATCACAAATTCCAAAATATTTAGCCAAAGCAAAAGACAAAAATGACCCCTTCCGACTGATGGGGTTTGGTCACCGGGTCTATAAAAATTATGACCCACGAGCCAAAATCATTCGCAATATGTGTCATGAGGTATTAAACAAGCTGGGCGATCAAAATGATCCACTCTTTGAACTTGCCTTAAAACTTGAAGAACTGGCACTCAATGATGATTATTTTAAAGAGCGCCAACTCTATCCCAATGTTGATTTTTATTCTGGTATTATTTATCGCGTACTAGGCATTCCCACCAATATGTTCACCGTCATGTTCACCATTGCCCGAACCGTCGGCTGGGTTGCCCAATGGATGGAAATGATCGCCGATCCCGATCAACGTATTGCCCGCCCTCGACAACTCTATGAAGGAGCAAAACTCAGAGATTACGTCCCATTAGATAAACGTTAAAATCTCAAGTGGTTCGGGTATATTTATTCAGATAATAAAATACACTTTATTATCTGAATAAATATACGGCCATCACAGCTATACTATACCCAAAACACTTGAGATTTAGATATACCATTAGGAATAGGCACGCAATAACTTCCCTGTTTGGCATCTCATCTTCAGCCTGTCTTCGCCCGTTCTTCCATCACAAAAACTCAAAATAGAGCGACTATTCCTGCGCTTTTGTTCACTCAGAACGAACCAATACAAACCAAATCTGAGCGCCAAACAGGGAAGTTATCACGTGCCCATTCCTTAACGTATTTCAAATACGTCTATGGACGCGATATCAATTTCTTCACAAAGCAAACCGGTCACTTCAGCATGGGTTGGACCTTTCCACAACCATTCTTTGAGTCTTTTTATGTGAGTCTCTTCACCGCAAGCAACCAGTTCAACTCGACCATCAGATAAATTCCTCACCCAACCAGTAATGCCTAATGAGTTAGCCATTTCCACCGTCGATTGACGATACCAAACGCCCTGCACCTTACCGCTGACCCAGCATTTCACAGTTGTTTTCATAAGCCCTCAATGATCACTGTTTGTCCGACAGCTAATACATTATTATTGGTGATAAATGACACCGATAATTCATATTTTGGTTTATTATTACGAAAAGTGACGGGCTCAATACCAACAAACTTAACTTTTCCTTTATATGACTTATTACCCGATTTAATGTTGACCTCTTGATTGATCGAAACCTTTTCGGTGACTGAAAAATCGAGTTCTGCCACCGCTAACATCGAATCATTTTTTGCTAAAGTAAATAACGGAACCACCTGAAAATCTGACACAATCACTTGCCCTAAATCGACTCGTTTTTCCATAATTAGCCCAGAAAAAGGAGCGACAATCTCACTATATTGCAATTGATAAGAAGCTTTCGCTTGATTTGCCATGGCATGTTTTAATCGGGCAACCGCTTGCTGATACGCGATATAGGCTTGCTGCAAAGCCGTATCCGACAATACCGTTCGTTCGTATAACTCATCGGCACGTTCTTTTTCTTTTCTCGCCTCCTGCTCATCGAGCAATTGTGCAGCCACTTCCGCGCTCATGGCTTCTAACTCGGCTTTATAGACACGCTGATCCAAGCGCATCAACACGGTACCGGCGGTCACCTGCTCCCCTCTATCGACCAGCACTTCCCTTACGACCCCGGACAATGGCGTGCTTAGGGTAATTTTTTTTTCCCATTGCACCACCGCCTCAACACTGGCTGCTTTTCCTGTCGAGACGATTGTTAAGGAAAAAAGGTAATACCCGATAAACACACATAGCCATTTCATAAATTAATCAACCAAAGTTTTGCCAGTGATGACATTGAGTTTTTCCCAAGTGAGTGCGATTTCAAAATCGACACGCGCCATTACCAACTCTGCATACGTGAGCTTAATCATTGCGTCCCCCAGGTCGGGGGTCTTTTCTTGCTCGTAAAGAGCCCGTGCACGATCAAGATATAATTGGCGATACTCCAGTGATGCGTTGGCTTGTTCACGCTGCAGCGATAAATTTTCCAAGTTTAAAGTTAACTCTAGCAGCAATTGTTCTAATTGCCGTTTTTTTTCCCGAAACTGTGCTTGCAACGCATCATGCAATGCTTGTTGTTTGTGAATCCCCGCTTTAACTCGATCCCCCGTATAAAATGGAAAATTCATCACCAATCCAATGCGCCAACGATCACTGCTACCGCTGTTTCGAGCATATTGGGCAACTTCTGCCTCAGAATATAAGCTTGGATAATGTCCTAACCGAGCGACCTTTATTTTATCTTGAGCCGACTGCAACTGAATCTGCAAGGCTTGCAATAATAAATTAGCTTCATCCAGCCGAGCCAATAATTGATTAACATCGGGCAAAACACGTTGATAAGTCATGAGCTGCGGTTTCACTAATTTATCTGGCAACAGCTTTGGCTGATTGAGTTGCTGGGCCAAACGTGCGCGAGTAACCCGTTGATTAAGTTGTTTTCGATGACGTACTTGCCGAGCCAACTGATAATCGCTATGGGTTGATAATACATCAACCTCTGATTGCTGCCCCAGTTCGTGCCGATCGCGCATCCGATCATAACGAATAAACTGGATGGCCATGGTTTCATTAGCGTGTGCGTATTCCATATCCGCTAAAATCACATCAAAAAAAGATTCCATCACCGCAATGCGCTGTTGATGATTTTGATAGTGCAGCAAATACTCCTGTGCCAAAACATTTTTATCATTAGCATCTAATAATCCCTGCACTCGCCCAAAATCAAAAAGCAATTGGCGCACATAAAGTCGAGCAAAATGATCTTGCCGTCGCTGATCAACAGCTTTCGGCGACGGTTCCACCCAGCGTAATCTTGCGTCAATACCCAGTTCCATATCTGACTGGGCACTCGCCGTTAATCTGTCGGCGGTGGCAATATCCACCGAGGCACGGGCTTGTGCTAATACCGGATGCGCTTCACTGACCAGCGTCAAAGCATGTGCTAAGGTCAATGGGGAAGGTAAAGATTGCCCTGAGTCATGGGGTGCTTGGGCCAAACAAGGCATCATTAACAAAAACAAAGCCACCGTTAGCAATACACGTGATAGATAGCCAAGCAAACGGCGCTGCATCATCACCAGCCTACCAGGCTCATTTTTTCCGTTTAAACCGAGTAAACGACATTTCCTTAAAATGTGCTTCAGCCACATAACGACCCAATAACATAAACTCATCCACCCCAGATGTCCTGCCAATAAAACGCGCTACCCGCTTTCCGGTCAAGTCAAAAAAAGCAAAGACTGGGGTGGCACGAACCCGATTTTTTTTACTCGCAAATACTTTTTGTGTCATGACATTTCCGATGAAGTCTGTCAGTTCAATGTCGCCCTCAATATCCACCGAAAAACTCAGAAAATACTTCCGAAAATAAGCTTGCACCAGAGCTTGATTAAGTACATTTTCTTTCATGTAATGGCAAAATGGGCATTCATCCATCTCAAAAAAAACTAGAATATACTGTTTGCCTTGAGCTTTAGCATTGGCGATTTCTTCACTAAAATCACCCCAGGTTTCGTTAAAAAAATATTGATACGGATCCCGAGGAGCCTCTGCTGACAGCGCTTGATGCACCCAGCAAAAACTAAAAAAAATCAATATACGTGCGCTTTTATTAAAAACTGATGGTTTCTTGGCTATCATTAGATACCCCCTGTTACCGCTGCCTGCCTTGGCGAATCCATTGCTCCAGGAAGGCTAGATTGAGCTGCCCAACATACTTTGGGAAACAGTACTTTATAAAATTTGACAAACTCGGCGGTACTTTTCTCATCAATAGATTCAAAATTAACCCCAAGCAGCACGTACCATTTCCTTAGCATAAATATCATTTATCGTTATAATTAACAAATACAAAAAACAACGGTTGATTTCAATTAAAGACAATATTGGCAGTAACACAAATCAATCATAATTCATTATAATCGGCAAGCAGTAGTAACCTGAGTAAAATGCGTGAATATTAATCCTTACCTTCACGCAAAAAGGAAAACAATGACGTTAATTCGCCAAGACGATTTCATTCAAAGTATAACCGATAGTCTGCAATTCATATCATACTATCATCCGATCGATTTTATTCAGGCACTTGATGCCGCTTATCATCGAGAAAAATCCCCTGCAGCAAAAGATGCGATTGCTCAAATTTTAGTAAATTCACGCATGTGTGCATTGGGACACCGCCCGATTTGCCAAGATACCGGCATTGTAGTGGCATTCATTGATATTGGCATGGAAATACGCTGGGATACGCATCAATCGTTAGAGGACATGGTCAATGAGGGTGTTCGGCTCGCTTATACACAAGCTGACAACCCGTTACGCGCTTCATTGGTTAGCGACCCGGCTGGCGCACGGAAAAATACTAAAGACAATACCCCGGCGGTGGTTCATGTTCGCTTGGTCGCGGGCAATCAAGTCGATGTACACATCGCAGCAAAAGGCGGCGGCTCGGAAAATAAAGCCCGTTTAGCCATGTTAAATCCCACCGATGACATTGCAGACTGGGTAGAAAAAACGGTCCCCGAAATGGGTGCCGGTTGGTGTCCACCCGGGGTGCTTGGTATTGGCATCGGAGGCACGGCTGAAAAAGCAACATTGCTAGCCAAACAATCACTCATGTCGCCCATTGATATTCAAGCACTCATCACGCGTGGCGCAAATTCGGCCCTGGAAGAATTACGGTTAGATATATATCAGCGCGTTAACGCATTAGGTATTGGCGCGCAAGGCTTGGGCGGCCTCACCACCGTGTTAGATGTAAAAATACTTGATTTTCCAACCCACGCCGCCTCCAAACCCGTCGCCATCATTCCCAATTGTGCTGCCACTCGCCATATCCATTTTAACTTAGATGGCAGCGGTCCGGCCCAACTCACCCCACCCGCCTTATCAGACTGGCCGAAAATCACGCTGCAAGTCGATAAGCATACCCAACGAGTTAATTTAGATACTATCACCGCCAACGACATAACCCACTGGCAACCCGGCGATCGACTGTTATTGTCAGGGCGCTTATTAACCGGTCGTGATGCAGCACACAAACGCCTGGTCGATCTATTAAACAATAATCAACCCCTACCTCCGGGTCTCAACTTTAACAACCGGTTTATCTATTACGTCGGCCCGGTTGATCCGACAGACAATGAAATTATTGGACCCGCCGGCCCCACCACTGCGACTCGCATGGACAAATTTACCGAACCCATGCTAGCCAAAACCGGCTTATTAGGCATGATAGGAAAAGCAGAACGAGGTCCGGCCACCATCAGTGCAATTAAGGCCCATCAAGCTGTCTATTTAATCGCCACCGGCGGTGCTGCCTATTTAGTTTCAAAAGCCATACGAGCCTCGAAAGTCATCGCATTTGAAGATTTAGGGATGGAAGCAATTCATGAATTTATCGTCGAAGATATGCCAGTGACGGTTGCGGTAGACACCCAAGGCAAATCCATCCACCAAATCGGTCCTGCTCAATGGCAAAGCAAACTACATCACCACAAAACCAAGCCAACCCACCCTAAGCAATAAGCTAGGAAACAACTTTATCTTGCTTGGAGGAACTCGCTGTGGCCACGTGAGCTTCGCTAGCATGCGTTAAATAGAGCGCCAGTCCAATTAACGCAATGCCACCCGCCAAATACAATAAAGACAACGGGCTATCAAAATTCATATTGATCGCATGTTCAAAAAATTTAACAATCAGGATCATCAAAATCACCTTCGCTAAGCGCGCTTTTAAATCATCCAGACTATGAATCACTAACACATTACCCGAGACTTTAGTATCGCTGGCATATTGAATTTCACTGATGAACAATTCATAGAGACCCATCGCAAAAATCAGCAATACCGTTGCCAATAAATAACCATCGACAATTTCTACCACATGGGTGACCGATTCACTTCTTAACGCCGCTCGCTCTGCCGTGGTTAACGCCGGAGACGCATAGTCAAGCAAGTGAATGATCATGTAAACCGCATCCACGGTTGCCATATAAAACACACCAATACTTGTCAATAGACTGGCGACCACCGCTGTTAATACGATAAATCGGCTTTGCCATAGTGTTTTTTCAAACATTTTCTCAGCAACTTTCATTTTATTATTAGTCATGAGTTCATTAATATTAGTTAATGTAAAAAAGGGGGAAGTATCGAATATTTATCAAGCATATGCCGCAGGAGATAGATGCTGTATAGTATCAATGTATGATTTTTAAACCTCCGCCCTTAGGCGAGATTTGATGGTCCGAAATCCCAACTGATACAACTGAATGTCCAGACAAATGTGGAGCTATTATTATTCTTGTTGCTGTTTAATTTGTATCGCTTTATCTCTCGCTAACAAGGCATTTTTTTTCGCTGCCACCGCATTTTTTTGTGCTTGCTGATAGTTGCCAATATCCAAATCCTCTTCAGCAAGATGCATTAGTTTTCGCGCTTTTTCAAACTCATCCGAAGCAAGCTGAGGGGCACTGACTTCCTTGGCTGAGGCGATCGCTTGCCGAGCATCACTCATTTCCTGTACAGGCAACCCAGCACAAGACAAGCCACTCACAGCTAAAATAAACATTGCCCAAAAATAAGCAAGTCGAAATATTAGGGTATGCCTCATGGGTCCTTTATATTTTAATTTGCATGTTTTTCGTCCGAAAAATTTATCCACGGCAAATCCACACGTCAAAAACACGTCGTAATCGGCATTCATTTACCTAATTACAACTCTGAATACAATAGGCACTTTATTGGCAGCCAAGCTATCACCCACCCGTTGTAGTGTCAAGACAACTTTATCGAGCAAATGCCATTCGGTAACTTTGTTCAATTTTTCTAAAAAATCAAGTTTGCATGTATAAAATTCCAGGTACAATGCCCTGCCTTTATAACAGAAAATATATAGACCATGACAGAAATATTAGTTTTATATTATAGCCGCTATGGCGCCATAGAAAAAATGGCCAGACTCATTGCGCGGGGTATCGAAGAATGCCACGGCGCTCAAGCCAAACTTCGTACAGTACCGGACGTTTCAACGGTCTGTGAGGCCACCGAAAATAGCATTCCGACAACAGGCGCCCCCTATGTCACATTGGAAGATTTGAATCATTGCGCAGGATTAGCCTTAGGCAGTCCAGCCTATTTTGGCAATATGGCATCACCGCTCAAGCATTTCCTAGAAACCACGACTAGCTCATGGCTATCAGGTAGCCTGACAGGTAAACCCGCCACTGTATTTTGCTCCAGCTCTTCCTTGCATGGCGGACAAGAATCCACCTTATTATCCATGATGATACCGCTCTTGCACCATGGCATGCTAATCAGTGGTATACCTTACCAGGAACCCGAGCTTAACAACACATTAAGCGGCGGCACACCTTATGGCGCCAGTCACTACGCCGGCCCCGACAATCAGCGGGCCATCAGCGATGCAGAAAAAAAACTGTGCCGCAATACTGGTAAACGGCTTGCCCAACTTGCTCTAAAATTATCCTAAGAAAAAACACGCTCAATAAATCGCTTTATAATCAAAACCATTGGAGTAAACGGCTTCTTAAGGTAAACTATAAGATAAAAACTCATACTAATAACTAATATCCAGATCCTGCCATCAATTCTACATTTCGTGCCAGGCCATGCGATTTTGCTTGAGACCTGAATTCCACAGAAATATAGGATCAAGCAGGGTCTAGGTAATATTTCATTACAAAATACTCCACCAGTGGGGAGTCTAACACATGTCACAATATTCCAAGTATTTTACATTTATCACCTTATTTATCATTAGCTTTGCTAGCTTTCCGGTGTTTGCCGGAGGTCAAATTATTATCAATAATACCGCCCTCCCAGGTAATGTGGGTATTTCCACAAGTAAAAATACCACCTTGCTGGGGCCACGCTGCCCAATAGATAATCAGAATTGCAACAGCTTTGGTATTCCAAATATCCAGGTTATCCAGGCCGATGACAATGGTTCCATTTGGAATGCGGTGGGTTTGTCCAATAAACAGTCCACCCGCTACCAAAGTGGCAGCCCAATCACCTCAACACCCACCATGTCAGAAAATGGCCTACTGATTTCCCTTAAAAAATTGAGAAATGCCGCCAATAGTATCGCACAACTGCAACCGAATAATTTAACCAACGGTCAATTTGGCACCATCCAGTGGGTAAATTTTATAAAGAACATTACCAACGCACAAACTATGTACGGCATTGTTCGAGTCAAAGTCCCGGTGAAAACAGAAAATAGTCCTGCACCATCATGCGCATGCACACTGGCATCTGGCAACGATCTGAGCATTGGCAAATCAATTTGTGGAACAACCCTCAGCGCCAACTCACAAATTCGTGTCAAAGGCACATTATTGATCGATTTCATTGCCTGCGATACGGGGGCACCGCTATCAAATGCTGTCAGTAATACGCCTAGGCTAACGATCAATATTCCGCTCCACGTCAATAGTACCAGCTATGCCATGTTAAATTTCGATGCCCTTACCAAGTTAACTGGCACCAGTGATTGTGAAGCGAACCGAACCGAATGTGTCAAAAAAATAAATACCAAACTACCTTTTGAATTAATTTCACCACCGACACTTCGCGCTTATCAGGCAAGTAAGCAAACCACTCTGACCCAAACCGTATTTAATACGCTGAGTCCACCTGAACAACTTCAATTACTCATACCATCGGGTTATAACGAGGGCTGGCTCAATGCGTTTCAAGCATTAAATATTTCTAAATCCCAGTGGTTAGCATTAGGTTTTGCTAGTCCCAATTACCAAGGGCAATTTACTGAACAAGACATCGTCTCTGAACAATTTCAGGATATTCCTGCACTGGCTATTTCTGGCGGAAAATTAACATTAGCCAGCCAAGTAAATATTTCAGGACTCCTCTATTCTGTCCAGAAATTATCCATATCACAAGCACAAGAAAGCCAACAATTTTTCAATGGCAACATCTCGGTTCGCGACGGCTTCCATATCGCAACTGCGAAAACCGGGGGCGCTATTCTAATCAACAACGACCCAATATCCTATAGTCAGACTAGCGTTTTATCTGGCGGTAATGGACAACCCATATTCAAGCCCTACATTCACCAAAAATCTCGTTTTAAAGGCTATGACGATGGTAGTGGCTCTGGGAGTGGGAGTGGCTCCAGCCCCAGCCAAGTTGATTGTATCCAAGAAGTTGGCAGCGGCTCAGGAAGTGGAAGTGGAAGTTTTAGCCAACAAATCATATTTCCTTGCGAATGTATACCACCTTCACCTACTCCACAAGATAATGGTAGTGGCAGTGATAATCCGACACCGACTAATTACTACACTTACAAAAGAAGCAGCGAAATGTCCCCGGCAGGACATGAAGAAGTGGGGGAAGGAAGTGGAAGTGGAAGTGGGAGCGGCGGTAGTGTCACAGTACCCAATTGCGAGGAGCCACCTCTTCCACAAAACCCGCCCGGGGAACCACCAACAGAGCCACCAACAGAGCCACCAATAGTACCACCAACAGAGCCACCACCAACAACAGAGCCGCCAATAGTACCACCAACAGAAGAACCACCGACTAGCTTTACTCACCCTGGCCCTCGCTGGGTTGAAATAAGAGCTAGATAAAAAAATAAACAACATTAACTTATCCATTCTACATTTCGCAGCATGCCATGCTGCGAAATGTAGGCTCCAAAACAACCCTGGCTTATCTTTTTCCTCGATATTCACCTCAAAACACGCCACAGCAGGCCCTTATATGGAGCAAGTTAGCATTGCACGCTAAACTACCCATATGGAGACATAGTTTATCGCCTTAACTTACAGACCAAACCATATCCCTATCCTTTGGCTGGCAATCGATAGGAACAGGAAATAATCAATAAAATGAAATATTTAAGAACAAAAAATGCCTTTACCCAACAAGATATCTGCCAATACGTGATGGATGAAAATAGTGATGTCGAATATAAAATCTCACAAGCACGGGATGCTTTTCAACAATGGAAACGCCAGCCCATCCAGGATCGAGTCACCCACCTAAAGCAGGCATTGGACTATTTTGAACAACATCGCGATGAAATTGCCATCAACATCACCCAAGAAATGGGCAAACCATTAATACAATCCCATAATGAAATCAATACATTTTTGGAGCGAGCCTATTTTTTATGCGATATTGCCGAGTCAGCGCTCAAGCAGCAAATATTACCCGACAACCCCGGTTTTCATCGTCAAATCGCCCATGAACCCTTGGGGGTAGTCTTCATCATGGCCGCTTGGAATTATCCGTTGCTGGTGGCAATCAATGGCGTAATGACCGCTTTACTGGCGGGTAACACGGTCATTTTAAAACATAGCAGCCTCACCCCTTCCATTGGCCAACATTTCGAAAAAGCTTTTGCTCATTTGGCAGGTATCCGTCCGATTTTACAGCATGTTATTGTGGACCATAAAACAGCTACTCGCATCATTGAACAAGGCGATATTGATCATATTATTTTCACGGGATCGGTCAATGCAGGCCGACAAATCTACGCCAAAACGGCGCATCGCATTATCGATTGCCAATTAGAACTCGGCGGAAAAGACGCCGCCTATGTGGCCGAAGATGCCGATTTAAGCTCGGCGGTCGCCAGTATTGTCGATGGCGCCATCTATAATGCGGGGCAATCCTGTTGTGGCATCGAACGCGTCTATGTCCATGCGAGTCATTATCAAACGTTTATCGATGAAGCAAAAAAAATATTAACAAGCTATAAACTAGGTGACCCCAAACAAACGGATACCCAACTTGGCCCACTCGCCAAACCCGGGTCCAGCGAACTATTAAGCCAACACATTACCGATGCCATCGACAAAGGTGCTGAACTTATCTGTGGAGGTCATGCCCGCACCATTGGTCGCGCTATTTTTTTCGAACCCACCTTGTTGAGCAACGTCAATCATCAAATGTTAGTCATGCAAGAAGAAAACTTCGGCCCTATTTTACCCGTGATGTCCGTTGACAATGATGAACAAGCATGGAAGCTCATTGATGATTCCAGTTACGGTCTCACTGCAGCTATCTACACCACTAATAAACAACGCGCCATGGATTTTTCCCAACAAGTGAACGCCGGCACTGTTTTTATGAATCGTTGTGATTACCTCGATCCCGCATTACCCTGGACAGGCGTTAAAAATAGCGGTAAAGGCTCTGCCTTATCGACTTACGGCTTTTACTCATTGACCCGCAGAAAAGCCATTCATTTTAAACTATAAGGGAGAGGCACACGCGTGACAAACAGCAAAACAGATATGCAACAAAAAATCGATTCCTATAAAAAACAAGACATCAAACGCATTAAATTAGGCATCACCGACATAGATGGTGTCATCCGTGGCAAATATCTCAGCCTGGAAAAATTTGCCAGTCTGGCTCATGATTCAGCCGGTTTTTGTGATTGTATTTTTGGCTGGGATATTAATGATCAACTCTACGATAATGCTTCATTTTCGGGATGGCATACCGCCTTTCCTGATGCACCTTACCACATCGACCTCGCCAGTGAGCGGCGATTGGTTGAGGAAAATAACATTCCTTATTTTATTGCCGAACTCTCCCCACCCGATAACCAAGCGACTCATCCCATTTGTCCTCGCAATGTATTAAAAGCTGTATTAGCCAAAGGGGAGACATTAGGCTTTGGCTTTCAATTGGCTTTCGAGTATGAGTTTTTTATTTTTAATGAAACCCCTCACAGCGCCAGAGAAAAACACTATCAACAGCTAACCCCGTTATCTCCCGGAAATTTTGGCTATTCCATACTGCGTACCGTAACCTATTCGGAATTGTTTAATGCTTTTATGGAATATCATCTGTCCCTTGACTGTGAATTAGAAGGATTACACTGTGAAACCGGGCCAGGAGTTTGGGAAGCCGCGATTAGATACGATACCGCATTAAAGGCTTGTGATAAAGCCACCCTGTTTAAGACATTTAGCAAAGCTTTTTTTCAAAAACGTAACATGCTAGCCACTTTCATGGCAAAATGGTCCATGGATTATCCTGGCCAAAGTGGTCATTGCCACCAATCGATGATTGACTTAACCAGTGGACGTAACTTATTTTATGATGACAGCAATAAGAACCATATGAGCACGTTAATGAGTCACTATGTGGCAGGCGTGCAAACCTATTTAAGACCATTATTAGCCTTATATGCACCAACTGTCAATAGCTATACCCGACTCGTAAAAGGCGCCTGGGCACCCACCGCTGCCAGCTGGGGCGTGGATAATCGCACTACAGCACTCAGAGTGATACCAGGCACAGAAAAATCACAACGATTAGAATTTAGACTCAGTGCTGCCGATGCCAATCCTTACCTGGTTGCCGCCGCCTGTATTGGTTCCGGTTTGCTCGGTATACAAAAAAAATTAAAACTCACCGATGCCATACCAGGTAATGCTTATGAGCAACAACATGAACTCAGTGAATCATTGCAATTATTTAGTAACCTGCGTGATGCAAACTTCGCATTAACCCAATCCGGTGACGCGCAAGATGTTTTTGGCAAACCCTTTGTTGAGCACTTTACAGCCAGTCGCGATTGGGAAATCCGCGAATACGAGCGCAATGTCAATGATTGGCAACTGCAACGTTATCTTGAAATTATTTAACTGGAACTCCTTGTATGCAACAATTCAATTTTCCAACAGTCATTTATTATGGTGAAGGTGCTTTACAACAATTCATTGAGGTTTTGGCAGAACAAAACTATCAAAAAATATTAATTGTCACCGATAAAACCCTAGTCGATCTAGGCATCATTCAGTTGTTAACCATACCACTGGATAAGCACAAAATCGACTATGTCTTATTTTCTGATTGCCACCCCAATCCCATTGAAGACGATGTCATTAAAGGCAAACAAGTCTTTCTCAGCCAGCAATGTGATTGCATTGTGGCCATGGGCGGCGGCGCACCCATGGATGTCGCCAAAGCCATTTTAGTTTTAGCCACCCACCCTGAACCACTCGGCCAATATGATGACAGCCAAGGCGGCGATGCTTTAATAAACCAGCCTATGCCACCTCTATACGCCATTCCGACAACCGCAGGTACTGGCAGCGAAGTTGGACGCTCTGGGATCATCATCATTAAAGAGACGGGTAAAAAGACCATTATTTTTCATCCGAATTTGTTACCAAAAATCGCCATCTTAGAACCCACCGTCACCCTGAAGCTTCCACCATCCATTACTGCTGCTACCGGTATTGATGCCTTCACGCATTGTTTAGAGGCTTATTTTTCTCCGTTATTTCACCCCATGGCAAAAGGCATTGCCATCGAAGGGATGCAACTGATCATTGAAAGTTTACCCATTGCCACCCAACACGGTGAAAATAAACAAGCCCGGGCGAAAATGTTATTAGCGGCCACCATGGGCGCCACCGCCTTCCAAAAAGGTTTAGGTATGATACATTCCATGGCCCACCCACTGTCTGCTGAATTTGATACCCACCATGGCCTGGCCAATGCGCTGTTATTACCTTATGCCACCCAGTATTTAGAAAGCCAAATACTCACAAATAGCAATCAAAACAAACTGGCCGTGGTTAACCAATTATTCCACGACGCGGGCCTTGGCAAACCAAAGCTCAGTGAGACATTACAGCAATTCGTTGAGGCTTTGGGCATCAAACTCGGTTTATGTGACCATGGCATACCAGAATCCGCCTTCGAAAAACTCAGTGAGCTTGCGTTCCAAGACCCTTGTCACTTAACCAACATGATGCCAGTGACTCAAGCAGATTTTCTCAAGGTTTTCGAGGCGGCAGCATGAAGCTAGGTATCTTGCAATGTGATTCAGTATTGACGCAATACCAAGCCCGTTTTGGTAACTATCCCGATATGTTGATAGAACTATTTAAGCGAGTAGACCCTAGCTTCGAATTTCGGGTATTCGATGTGCAACATGGCCACTACCCAGACCAGGTATCTAATTGCGATGGATATATCACGACCGGCAGCAAAGCAAGTGCTTACGATGATGCCCCGTGGATAACGACATTGAGTGACTATATCAAAACGCTGGCTTCCCAAAAAATAAAACTGGTCGGGATTTGTTTCGGTCACCAATTAATCGCTCAAACTTTGGGTGGAGAAACTCAAAAAGCCGATGCCGGCTGGGGCGTCGGCGTAATGAGCATGCCCATCAAACACATTAAGGCTTGGATGCACCCACTTCAATCAACCTATGCTTTGCTGGTTAGCCACCAAGATCAAGTCATCAAATTACCTGATCAGGCTGAGTTATTAGCTGGCGATACCTTCTGTCCCAACGCCATGTATCAAATCGGCAATCATATTTTATCACTGCAAGGCCACCCGGAATTTAGCAAAGATTATGCAGCCACCCTAATGGACCACCGAGCAGAAAACATCGGTTCACTCGCTTACCAACAAGGCAAAAACAGCTTACAACAACCGGTGGATGACAACGTGCTTGTCCAATGGATATTAGCATTTTTCGCTCAACATTAAACGCTCATTCCTAATCACTTCCTAGGCCAGTATACATCCAATGAACCACAACACCTTAATGGTACAAGGTACCTCTTCCGATGCAGGGAAGAGCACCATCGTCACCGCCCTGTGCCGTATTTTTTTACGCGCAGGCATCCAAGTTGCCCCCTTTAAACCACAAAACATGGCACTCAATAGCGCCGTCACCATTGATGGTGGAGAAATCGGTCGTGCGCAAGCCTTACAAGCCCAAGCCTGCGGTATTGAAGCGCATACCGACATGAATCCGATTCTATTAAAACCTAACACCGACCAAGGCGCCCAAGTAATTATCCAAGGCAAAGCTCACGCAAATATGAGTGCCGAACAATATCACCACTACAAACCTAAAGTGATGGATTACGTACTCACCGCCCATCAACGCTTGTTAACACAATATCAGCTGGTGATTGCCGAAGGCGCCGGTAGTCCTGCAGAAATAAATTTGCGAGAACACGATATCGCTAACATGGGTTTTGCTGAACAAGTCGATTGTCCGGTCATCTTGGTGGCTGACATCGATCGCGGTGGTGTTTTCGCACAAATCGTTGGTACCCTGGCACTCCTATCCCGTTCAGAGCAAAACCGTGTCATCGGTTTTGTCATTAATCGCTTTCGTGGGGATGTCAAACTATTAACCAGTGGGCTACAATGGTTAGAACAAAAAACCCAAAAACCCGTGTTCGGTGTCGTACCCTATCTGCCTAATTTACTGCTTGATGCCGAAGATAGCCTGGCAAATGCCAATAACCTGCAAGCATCGAGTCACAACGCATTAAAAGTGCTGATTCCAGCGATGCCAAGAACCAGTAATCACACGGACTTTGATCCATTACGCTGCCATCCAGAAGTCAACTTACAATGGCAAAAACAACCGCAAAACTGCCCAGAAGCTGACTTAATTATTCTTCCCGGCAGCAAAAATGTGCTACTCGATCTGGCTTGGCTAGCAAAAAATGGCTGGATTGACCGCATAAAACGCCATTTACGCTACGGCGGAAAATTACTTGGTATTTGTGGTGGATTTCAGATGTTAGGCAACACCATATCAGACCCATTAGGTGTCGAAACGACCCCTGGCCAATACTCAGCTTTAGGTTTATTAGATCTAGACACCCATTTATCAAACCATAAAAATTTAATGCAACGCTCAGGTCACTGGCTTGAAAATGGTGCTAAAATAAGAGGTTATGAAATTCACATGGGGACCTGTAAAGGTAGCGCACTGCAACGCCCTGTTGTACAATTTGAAGACGGCTGTTACGACGGCGCAATATCGATGGATCAACAAATTATTGGAACCTATTTGCATGGCTTATTTGAAACCGCAGAGGCGTGCCGTGCTTTGCTTGAGTGGGCAGGACTCACCCCCTCAAATACCGAAGATTACAATCAGTTAAGAGAAGCCAACATCAACCGAGTGGCTGATTGTGTTGCTACGAACCTCGACATTAATTCGATTAAAAAACATATAACTAACTTGTATTAGACGAATTATTGCTTTGGAAACTGTTATCCAGACATTGACTTGGTATTGATGGGTTTCGCTTTGCTCTACCCATCCTTGTATCTACACTTGATTGAATATTAGCTTCCAGATCTATAACAAACGAGCTAACGTCCAAAAATCGCATATTTCACTTGAACCGTGGGGGTCAGGTTTTCATGCACTTAAACACGACTTTATTCATTTTAGTTTTGCTACTTTTATCGTTGCTAAGCGCTTGCAGCCGAATCGACGACAATTCTTCGATGACTAGCGAAGAAGCAAAAATTTCCAACACCCTGGAAATTGCTTCCCACACCCCGCTGGCGAATGCCGAAAATATACCCATCGATAGCACCATTAGCATTTCTTTTCAGCAGTCTGTTGATGCCACCACCGTAGTGAAAGAAAGCGTCATTGTCAGTGATCAAAGCGAAATCATTCAAGGCAATCTACACTATGATAGTCCTAGCCATACTATTTTGTTTACTCCCGCTACGCCGTTAAAACATGGCCGTCAATATACCGTATCACTCAAATCAATCATCAGCAGCACGGGCGCCACATTACTCAGTAATACCACGTCCTGGTCATTCACCACATTATCGTCACAAAACATACCAGTGAACGGTACTAGCTCTGCAGAATTTAAAAATCCAATGATTGCGTTTGCAGAAAATGGCAACGGTCTTGCGGTGTGGGAAACAGGGACCCAACGAGACAAAGTACTCTATGCATTGTATGATGCTACCAGCGATACCTGGAGTGAAGAAAAAATATTGAGCCCACTTACCAAGTTTTCGCATATTGATATGGCACATCGTGGCAATCACATTATGATAGTTTGGTCGAATCAAACAGTTAACAGTCTACTGCTCAATACCGACACGAAATTATTTAGCCACGTTCAACCCATTAATCCACCGCTTCATAGTATTCAGCAAGATGTTAATAGTGGTCTATCTTTCACACCAAAAATCGCCGCCAATGAAACGGGTTTTGCCGTGGTATGGCAACAAAAAGATAGCATCATTATCGATTCCACCGCCACCCCATTGTTAAATATTTACGCATCGTTTTATACCCTTGACCCCGCAACATCAGGACAATGGAACGCGCCAACTTTATTAACCCCCGGCCATCAAAATACCTTTGAACCCGATCTCGTCTCTAACGACAAAGATTACGCTGTCACATGGCGTCAAAAAAACGAAATCAACAGCAATATCTATGCAATTATTTATGAGCAAACAACCCAGCAATGGGGCGATATACAACGCATTGAGTCACTGGAAGGAAATTCCGATAGCCCTCAGCTGGCATCCGATGGACGTGGTTTTGCCATCACTTGGCAAGAAAAAAACGGCACCCATCGCAGTATTTATATCAATCGATTTGACGATCCAGGTACTGGAAGTTTTCAATGGCTCGGCGAAGAACGCCTGGGAGACAATGCCTTAGCGACGCGTGGACCACGTATCAGTTCCAGTGGTAAAGGATACGCTGTATTGTGGGGACATATGACGGTTAAAGTTAAATTGTTTGAACAAACAAACAATAACCAAGGGGAATGGCAGGCAGTGCATGAATTTGCCGCAGGCAGCCATGATGAAAATGCAATCATTAGCTCCAATGGCACCGGTTATGGCGTTGCTTGGTTAGCCCATCATAATGGTGTCGCTCACATTTTTGCGAGTCGTTACCAGATGACATCAACCGATGTTTGGCAATGGCAAGAACTGCAAGTGGAAAATAACCCTGCCAGTGCAAGCAGCCATCACTTCACGAATAACACCGATCAATATGCCGTGATTTGGACACAAAACAATAGCCAAAATAATAATGATGTTTTCGTATCCCATTCAAACAATGAAGCTTGGCAACCAACCAGCCGTTTAATTAGTCAAATTCACCTCGGCTCAAGTAGCAAACCATTAATCTCCCAAAACGATCTTGGAGACCAGCTGGCTGCCTGGGAACAATACCACAACGGTAAATTATCCATCTGGGCTCGTCTCTACCGAAACGGTGCATGGGAAGCGTTACAAGAAATCACCAGCACCTTATCCAGCCATTCCAAAAACGTACAGATCGCTCACAATGGTCAAAATTTTATGATCGTGTGGGAGGAAGAGAATCGGCTTTTTACTCGTTTGCTGGATATCAACGTAGGCTGGAAAGCGGCAATTCCTATCGATGAAGATAATAACATGGTTAAAGAAAAACCTTTAATTGCTAGCAGCAAAAACGATTTTTCAGTCATTTGGATGCAGCGGGATAATAGCTTATCCCACAAACTATACGCTAGCATTTACCAACAAAATACCTGGTCAACACCGGCAATCATTGGTGAAAAACAGCGCTTTGCTAGCCATTCTTTTACCAAAAATCAAACAGGTTACGCAGCGAGCTGGTATCAGTTTGACAACAATCAATATGATCTTTATGTCAACCGATACGTTTTTTCAACAACCAATGGTGATAGCTGGCAAGGTCCAGAGTTGATACAGTCTGATTCAGGAAATATACGACATGCTAAACTCATTGGCAGCGAAAATTCCTTTCTCATTAGCTGGTTTGACAGTCCAGCACAACTCAAGGCTAAAATATTTCCTGATGGAGAAAAGCCTACTTGGAGTTCAATTATGACCATTGCGGATAATGTAAAAAGCTCAAGTGACTTCTCTATAGCTGCGAACAATACACGTTTTATTATTGGTTGGTTTCAAAATGATTTAGATTCCACTGACCTGCTAATGAGTCAATATGTTTTTACAACAAGCGATTCAAATTGGCAGCCGCCAGAAACCATCATCACCAGTGACTCACCAATTAACACATTAAAAATTACCCGCAGTGAAAATGATTTTGGTATTTTATGGCGTCAAGAACAGACCAATACTTTCAACTTATTTGGTGTCAATCAAACAAGCAATGGGTGGGCAGAACCTATCATTATGGAAGACATGAACAGTCCAGTACTCGATATGTCATTTAGCGGAGGAAACAGTCAATACGTAGTCGTATGGATACAAGCCAATGAGTCGGATGCGATGAATGACAAAGTCCCTCAAATTTATATGAAGCAATTTCCTTGAAACCTAAAGTCTGAACCTGAAAATGAAACGCGCTATCACCGTTAGTTTGCTTAGTATTTAGCGCGTTTTATTTCTCAAATATCACCTTATCTCATCAATGGATAATTTCCGTTATCATAATCCAAAGACGCTTGTAATTGCTTTTGTGATTGCTCTGATGCACATCGATAAATCGTTCTAACGGCATAATTATGCGGGCTATCTTTCCATAAATAGGCATCTAATATCACCTTTAGCAGAAAGGGGGCGTACTTGTCATCTGATCGCTCAGCGGCGTGCTTTACCTTAGCTAAACCCAGCGCATGCTCTGGAAAAACACCCAGCCTAGAATTAATCACCGAATCATATCCTACCATAGCAATAGCAAAACACTCTTGCTCGGGACTGTTTGAAGGCTGGGGTGGTTGAGCTTGCACTGTGCCAATCGTAAACGAAAGCAACAACGCCGCAAATACAGTAGAAAATGCCTTATGGTTCATAAAGATACTCCTCGCTATAATAGCGTAAAGTCGGTTCTACATCCTGTACAACAATGCATTTCAACAACAAAATATCGCAGATAACTTCAATGCATTGCTGCCAACAGGCTTCACAATAGTTTGTTTACCACCTCAAACGATGTGGTAACTCATTAAACTATCGGCACGAGTTAGATAAAAATTTAACCAGCTCGGTACTGTATACCCACATTACGCTGCGACTGTTGTTTCCATACCTTCATCCTTGTCTACAACACCTCCAACTACCCAAGCCCGCAGAAAACAAAAATCAACCCACTTTCTACAGATTTGAGTTTGATTATCAAATTCCAATGCAAATCCAAGGCCTATTTCTAAAAGATATATAAATCATTAAAAAAACAGATATTTTTAATTTTTTTTGCGAAAGAATAAAACCCACCGTCAATATACTGACGATTCAAATACAGCATTCTATTTATCGCACAGTGAACCTAAGAACGGCTAATGATGATCAATTAAGTAAGGGATGGAGAATAGCCATAAACTTCGCTGAGTCTAACTATTACACTGCAAAACTTATGACTATCGAGCAGAGGGAGCTTGACAGCCGCATAATATAAACTGTCACAAGATGAGGGAATCGCTGTCTCTCCTACATTTTACATCTGAGTATAAAATGTAGGATCTATTACACAGATTTTATGTGACTCGGCATACATACTTCTATTTTACTGATGCCAATGTTCCGTAAACTGCATCGGCAAAATCTGCTGTCAACGTGCCACAATCCAGATGATTGTCCCACGGCACTAAAACCAAACTATCTTTAACGCCTTTGGCTTGCAACTGGTGAGGAACACCATGGCGTCGAATGATATGCCAGCTCCCCATCATCGCCACTAACATCGATTCACTATTATTTTCGACTGCATTCACAATCGCATCTGCCATCGCACCATCCCATAATAATTGCTGTTCAACAAATCTCAAAAAAGCTAAGTTTCTTGCTTTGCCCGACTGTATACGGCCATGCCCTTGATAACTGAGCGCCAAATTTTTAACATATTCTCGCAATGGCGCAGCCGGATCTAGCACACCTTCTCGCTGATCTACAGGCACCGCTTGCCATCCGTTTTCTCGCACCATCGCTGTTAACTTTTTATCTACATTTAAGGCAATCATCGGAATACCATTTTGCTGCGCAAACTCAAACAATGGCATGTAATGAGACAACTCATACCCCCAAATGCTGTCCCAATCAATCGCCGTCAAAAATTGTGTTTTGCTCATTGTGCCTTGCACCCATTGATCTAAAACAGGCTGCAAACGCCGAGGAAAAACCTCCAAACCTAACATTAGTTGTGGACGCACCTTAAAAAGATGTTTGATGATGGTGCTTTGCCATTGATGATGCGCAGCATTCGCATGATGCTCACCTAATAAAACGACGCGCTTATCTTTAATCACGGGTAAAAAATCGTGCAGCGCATACGTTTCTCCGCTTGCTGGCAATAACCAGCGCTCCTCGGGTATACACTGATCTTCAGCAAAAACCCTTGTGCAAACAAAGAACAATAGAACCACTACCAACATATCTATGATTTTCATAATCCAGGCTTTAATTTTATCAAATGAAACACATTAAGGACTTATGATAGCTCTATGCAAATTGTTAACCGTCTTTCTCATTGGACAATGATTTATTGGGCGAGTGCAATGACACTTCATTGGTGGTATTTGACTCTCCGCCGTTTGCCAATGTTATGTCACTTCCTTGAGAACCCATCCATTAAAAAATATTTACCACTTTTTGTACGCCGGGAGCATATTTTTTTAGCAAGCGTTCAACCACGTTTTTCAAGTCTAATACGGCATTTGGGCAACCAACGCACGCCCCTTTCATACGTACCGTTATTGTTCGATCATGAATGGCAACCAACTCGATATCCCCACCATCATGGGCAAGAATTTGTTTGATTTCCCGGATCGCGTCATTGATCTTTTGCTCATCAACAGGCATCTCACTATCACTGCTATCTGCACTATTTTGCAACTGAGTAATATGTTGTACCCGGGCAATACGCAACGCCATTGCCATGTCAATGTGCTCAATCGCATCCAACTCATCATCACTGTAAACATGGTTTGGATCTGGATGGACCAGTTGTTGTAAACGTGTTTGCTTGTCTTCGGTCATGATTAAACCATTGCACCTTATCTTATGGAAACCAACAAATCATGTTAGTCTTAGTATTAAAACCGATATTAGGTAGCCTGAAATATAAACCTTAATAATAGTACTGGCTGATCTCTCACATATATTAATATTATTAATCAAAGTATTATATAAGCTCTTGAGGTTATCAAAGAGTCGTTATCTGACCCGGCTAATCACAATAGTTCGCAGATAGATAAAACTTTTCACAGCCCTCAGGGACTCTAAAATAAATAACATAATAATAAACCAGGTAATACATCCAACTGGCGAATAACTTAGTATATCAGTAAAGAATTAACCCTCGACTGGCGAAAAAATAAACAATGAAAATGATTCTCCTTCTATCAGTGATTGTCTATATCGTCACAGCATGCGGTGAAGGTGACCCACGACCTATTGAAACGGCCAATTCCATTATAGAAAAATTAATCAATGTTTCGTGCGATCAATCCCCCATCTTGGTAGAGCAAGACGACATAACCGAGGGTGGCATTACTTTTGAACCTGCCTGTTATCAGATAACAGAGCCCTTATCCGTGCCAGCTGGCACTGCATTGACCATCATGCCAGGTAGTATTTTGGAGTTTGAAGAAAACACGAATATTAGCACGCTTGGCGGAGTCATTATTGCCAAAGGCACCGAAAGTAGTCTTATTACCTTTCGAGGGAAAATTCAAGAAAAAGGCTTTTGGCAAGGGGTCCGATTTAGCCGCGGAGATGGCCAAACGAGTATTCTTGATCATGTCATCATTGAAGATGCCGGTGGCCAGTCTTACAGCAGCCCTTCTCGTAGAAGTGCCAGTTTAATGCTGGTTGGTAATGAACTTCGCAGCTCTGTCCCTCAGGATCTATTGCCAGCCAACGCATCAATCACCAACAGTATCATCCGTAATGGTGACAATGTGGGTATATATATTGGCAAAGACGTCATTTTAGACGGTTTCAAAAATAATACAATCACTGGCCACAGCCAGCACCCTATCACATTTTTAAAACCAGCAGACATCAAATGGCTCGACGCAAGTAGTTTATTACATGGTAATGACATCGGTATGGTGAACATCGAAAGCAAAAATCTTCATGACGAAGAAGACGCCCAGATCAAGAGCATATCGATCCCTTATTTTTTAGCCCAAGGCCTTGACGTACGAACTCATTTGACAATCGCTCCTGGGGTCACTTTAATCTTCGCCAACGGCACCGAATTTTTAGTCTCCACCCATGCTGCCGCGTTAACCGCCATCGGCACACCAGACCATCACATCACCTTGCAAAGTCTGGATAAACTCCGTGGCTCCTGGTTCGGGCTGCGATTACATGATACCGAAAGCATCAGCCGAAAATTACCTATTGTCAGTGAAATCCGCTATGTCGATATCAGTTCTGGCGGACAAAAACTTAGCCGTAGCCCTAACACTGCCAATCTAGTACTCACGGCTTCCACCGGCAACCAAACACGACTTAAGATTTCCTATGTCATATTGGAAAACAGCTTAGGTTATGGTTTTCAGTTTGAAAGAAATACTATCCCCTTAAGCTTTGATCATTCAATTATCACCAATAATGAACTTGCTGCCGGATTATTACATTCCGACAATTTACAGTATCTTGATGCCTCAAATGATTATACAGGTAATGACATTGACCAAATTAAGGTATCCCCTGTGGACATTAAGCCAGGCATTAATCCAGAAAATTCACAAATTTGGCCCAAAGCTAATGTCGAGTATGCTTTCAATAATAATCTTGTGGTATCTGGCCAGCTGAGAATTCAACCAGGTACCCATTTATCATTTGCTCCAAGCAAAGAAATTCGCATTGTTGGTACCACCAGCCAATTCATTGCGCTTGGCACGGCTGATGAAAAAATCATATTTTCACGCACAGAAGATTCGGTTAATGGATGGGGGGGAATTCGGTTTTTTAATAGTGGCAATCTGAATAACCAACTCAAGCATATTATCATTACATATGCTGGTGGCGGTTCCCACAGTTTTCCAAAAGCCAATATCCTACTCTCCAGTGGTCCATTGTCTGGAATGCCCGCAATCCCTTCCTACGTAAGTATTTCCGAAAGTGAAATTTTGAATAGCGCTAACTATGGAGTGTGGGTTGCCGATGACTCTCGCGCAGATATCGATAAGGAAACGGTCTTTTATTCAGGTAATATCAACGAAGATTATAAAAAAGGTTTTTGAGCAGATAGTTGCTGCGGCTAACTAATCAGTCATCGGCCAGCTTAATGAATAACGAGGGGATAGTTTCATATTTTTTATCTCCCCTCAGTTATGCTTTCAGTAAAATTAATCGCTTCCATGCGATCCGGAACTTCCGTATCCCGGGAATGGGCCAGATAACAGACCCAACACGTATCGACCCTGACATCTCTCGCATCTTCCATGCACGAGAGTGGATGATCCCTCATCCCATTTGATAAACCGGACGTCACTTATTTATACAACGAGTGACAATATTATTTACATCCTGTAAATAGTCTACCATGCACTGCTACACTAGCTAATACCAAATTCATGCCAGGATTTTTTTTTATTTAAATATCAATCAGTTAATCAGAAATATAAAGGTTTCACTCAGTAATTAATGCTACATTCACCACTAAAGCGTCTCATTTTTACGACACTTATTCAATATAAAAACATAACACATTGAATTTATAGCTGTTTTTGTGTCGCTGCAGCAAGACTGGTGGTGGATGGCATTGATTTAAATTGAGAAGGATCGAGCTCATGTCGGTGTAGTAATTTATAGAATTCTGTGCGATTCCGGTTGGCTAATCGGGCCGCTTGACTCACATTACCACTAGTGATTTGCAAAAGTTTAAGCAGATAATCACGCTCAAAACGACGCTTTGCTTCTGTTAACGGGACCACTTCACCTGACTTGCCGCGCAGGGCTTTTAATACCAGTTTCGCTGGTATAATGGACGTTGTACAAAATGCAAAACTTTGCTCCACCACATTTTTTAGCTGCCTGACATTGCCCGGCCAACCTGCGGTGATTAATAACTCCATGGCTTCAGGGGCGAATGCTTTGACTTTTTTCCCACTATCTTTAACTAGCTCAGCTCGAAAATAATTGGCCAATAGCGGAATATCCTGACGCCGATCTTTCAGTCGAGGAATTTCTAGAATGACCACATTTAAACGGTAATATAAATCCTCGCGAAATTTTCCCGAGGCCATTTGTTCGTCAATATCACAATGGGTGGCAGATATGATGCGCACATCGACCCCGACTGTTTTGGTGGAGCCCACTGGCCGAACTTGACGCTCTTGCAAAACCCGTAATAACTTGGCTTGCAGCGACATAGGCATATCACCAATTTCATCTAAAAATATCGTGCCACCATTGGCCGCTTGAAATAAACCTTCGTGGCTCCGCGATGCACCAGTAAACGCACCCTTGGTGTGTCCAAACAACTCAGACTCCAACAAATGCTCAGGGATAGCTGCACAATTAACCGCCACAAACGGATGTTTATGCCGCGGGCTCACCATATGGATGGCTTTGGCTAAGACCTCCTTGCCAGTACCACTTTCGCCATGGATAAAGACACTAGTATCTCCTTTAGCGACCAACAATGCTTGACCGAGCAACTCCTCCATCACCGCACTTTGGGTAATAATATCCTTACGCCATTCGCTATTTGATTCGACTTCACCCGCGTCCTGACTAATACCGCTAATCGACAACGCTTTTTCAATTTGTGCAATAAGTTGTTTACTATCAAAAGGTTTTGTCAAAAAACCAAAAACCCCTTGGGTAGTCGCTTCAATGGCATCCGGAATGGTGCCGTGCGCCGTCAAAATAATGACAGGCAGTGCAGAATTGACTTTATGAACGGCATGAAAAAGCGCCATGCCATCCATACCATTCATTCGTAAATCCGTGACAACCACTTGTGGACGACGCAATGAAACTTCGACTAACGCTTTCTCCCCACTATCCACCGCAATTATGTTAAAGCCAGAGGCTTCTAAACGTAAAGATAATAACTTTAATAGATCGGGATCATCGTCCACGATAAGTATGGTACGTTTTTCCATGTGATTACTACCTATAATAAATTAGTCAGCTCCGAGCTCACGCTCATGTATACTTTTTTCTATTGATTTCAAAGCACTAATTTGTTTCTCTAAATGTTTAATATATTCATCTTTTGCTGCGAACTGATTATACAACGCTTGATTCAAAGCACTTGCATAAATGCGCTTAATTAAAATGCTACTCAAAAATTGAATAAACCCATCCAAGGTGACATCTTCTGATGCCTTTAACTCCGCTTTTAAGCTATGCACCACATCGAGGGCAATCATCTCTTCAGAATAGGACTTCGAACAACAAATCAAAGTCAAAGCGTATTTCAAACCATCAAGAGGTTTCTGCTTTTTGTCATAGCGTTTTTTTATTTCCCTCGATTCGGAAGTGACTTCCTTGACAGAATATTGGCTCAGTTTATCATAAAAATCCATCAGCTCGGTGACTTCTGTGGCTTTTTCAATCACAATGACCTTGGGTTGAGGCGCCAGCGATACCGTTTTTTCGATGGGGGGCCGATCAATTATCGGTGGGACTGGAGCCGTGTCAACCCTAGGCCGCATCGGCGCATTGGGAGGAAGCACATCCGGGATTATACTCTCCTCCGACTGAGTACTTTTCGGTTTAAAAACCCCATTCATACCACAGCCCATCAAACATCCCGCAAAAATACCAATTAAAACCGTTTGAATCACACCGCAGCCCATTGCAAATCCTCATTATCAGTAATATTTTGCGGCAAATTCACGCGAAAATGGGCACCTTGTCGCCGATCTTGCATCACTTTTATGGTGCCGTGATTCGCTTCCACAAACTCTTTAACAATTGACAATCCCAAACCACTGCCCCGTATCACACCGGGGTCACTAGAGTCCCCTTGATAAAATGCGTCAAAGACTTTGTCGATATCGTGTTCACCAAGCCCTGGACCCGAATCAATCACATCAAAAGCAACCTGATCTTTAACTCGATATAAAGATACCCGAACCGAACCTCTTGCGGGCGTATATTTAACAGCGTTCGATAATAAGTTATCAATCACCACCCGAATTTGTTCCTCGTCAACATATAGCTCAACATCTTCGATATTTTGCACCAGTCGAATCTTCTTGGCGAGAATGGCGGGCTTATGATCTGCCAACACAGTTTCAATAATGCGCTGTAGCTGCACACTTGAAATGTTGACCGGCCGACTTGATTGTTGCGGCATATTAAAACTGAGTAATTTTTCAATCATTTTCTGCAAGCTGATACTATTATTTTTTAGAATGAGTGTGACTTCTTTTTGTTCATCTGTCATCGGCCCTATCACACCTTCAGACAATAACTCAGCCCCCTCCCGCACGGCGGTTAAGGGTGTTTTTAATTCATGAGATACATATTGTAAAAATTTGCTCTTTTTTTCCTCCAAATATTTTAGACGACCGCGTAACCAGTTTAAACGTTCACCAATATATTCAACGTCTCGCGGGCCTGACACCACAAACTCATGTTCAAATTCACCTGCACCCAATTGTTTAATTGCCGCATCAATCTGCCGAATAGGTTTTGATAATAAATAGACAAACACAGAAATAAACAAAATTGTTCCGGGAATCACCATGAAAACTTCCCAATAAATAATGGTCCGCGCCCGCCCGGAGATGTCCTGCATAATTTTCATTTCGCTATCAATTAACTCACCACTGTCCCGTAATAAAGCTTGCGCCAATTCACTGAGAGCCATGAGCTCCATTTCTTGCACATCAGGTTTTGCCAGTGCGGCAGGTGCTAATTGCAAACGCTCAAAAAGACTCAACTCCAGCTTGTTGAGCATTTCCAATTGTTCCTTGAGATTAGGATCCACTAAGAAATGAGAAAGTTTAGCCGCACTTTCTGCATAAACCTCATGGCGGTCTAAATAATTCTGAAATAGACTGTCATCCTTTAAGACATAATATTGACGGATCACCCGCTCCATGGTCGCGGTCTGTTCCAGCAAAACCCGACCGGCCTGGGTTGCTTTCACCGCACGGTAAACCGCCTCTTGACTTTGCGTGCTCATTCTTTCTACAAAATAAGCCCCAGTGATTAAAGCCACTACCAATGGTAAAGCAACAAATGCAAAACCTGCCACAGCAAGATTTAAGAAAGATCTGGGATGGGCAAACCAACGATGCTTCTTCTCCATACCCCGGTCACCACCTTATGGTTAATTTTTAGCCTGCACAAACTCCATATTGTAACAAACATTACTGAATGCAGACTGTATTAATCAACTCAGTTGTTAATTTAATTGCATCGCTCGGGTGGCTATCCAACATATACTTTATCTCACCATCAAATGGGGTTTTTCGCGGCCAGAAATGGATTAAAATCATTCAACTTGATCATTTAATGAACGTGAATATCTTTGGCACCACAGTAATAATTTTGTGATTGAAGGCTGGTCAAAGATAAGCCGCCAGATGAGAGACGTAAATGATAGGCTACCTAACGATTGATTACTAGGTGATAATAAATGAAAAAAAATGTGCTATTTCTAATTGGCTTGGCTTTGCTTGTCCCGCTAGTGATCATCTTGTCATCAGAAGAAAATCCCACCTCGGTCAGTCAAACATCCAAGGCATTACAAGGTAAATTAATCATTACTGGCTCCAGCACCATTGCACCGCTAGCCCAAGAAATGGCCAAACAGTTCGAATCCAGCTACCCAAATGTTCGTGTGGATGTACAAACCGGTGGTTCAAGCCGGGGTATCTCCGATGTCCGCCGCAGTTTGACCCACATAGGCATGGTATCTCGCCAACTCAAAGCCAGTGAACAAGATCTTACTGCTCACAAAATTGCCATGGACGGTGTCACCCTCATCGTGCATCAACAAAACCCTGTCACCCAATTAACCGATGATCAAATACGGGCAATGTATACCGGCAAATTCTCAAACTGGACCGATCTCGGAGGAACCGACAATCCCATCACGGTCATTAACAAAGCCGAAGGCCGATCGACACTGGAAGTTTTTTTAGGCTATTTTGGATTAAAAAATCAGCAAATCAAACCGGATATTGTCATTGGTGATAACGAACAAGCCATCAAACTGGTTGCGCAAAATCCACATGCTATCGCCTATGTTTCCATCGGCACGGGAGAATATAGTCAGCAACATGGGGTTCCCATAAAATTATTAGCGATTAATGGCATCGCCGCCTCCAGCCACAATGTGAATCAAGCAACTTTCCCGATCACCAGAGAATTAAACTTTATCACCCACGGAATACCCAACAAACTGAGCCTCGCATTTATTGAATTTGCCCAATCACCCGCAACGTTTCCACTGATAAAGGCACAAAGTTTTGTCCCTCTTACACCGTGATCTATTATTACATTGGGTATTACGTATTTTTGCACTATTGGCCAGTCTTATTGTTGGTCTAATTGCTATTTTCTTAATCGTTGAGTCTTTTCCCGTGTTAAACCATGTGGGTTTATTGGCGTTTTTTAGTGATGCTAGCTGGCATCCTACCGAACAGCTCTTCAATTTGCTGCCTATGTTGTGGGCAAGTCTCATGGTCGTGGTCGGCGCTTTAATTTTATCCATCCCGTTAAGTCTTCTGTCTGCGTTGTTTTGTGAATTCTATGCCCCGACACGCTTAGCCGTCATTTACCGGCGTATCATCGAATTACTGGCAGGCATTCCCTCTGTAATTTATGGCTTTTGGGGGCTGGTGGTATTAGTGCCGATTATTGCATCCATTGAGGCACCAGGCACCAGTTTACTGGCCGGTATTTTAGTGCTCAGTTTCATGATTTTGCCCACCCTAACCCTATTTGCCATCACCGCCTTTCACAACATTTCCCAACAACAAATCGCGAACAGCATGGCATTGGGCATCAGCAAAGCAGGGTTTATATGCCATGTGATTCTGCCACTAGCTAGACCCGCGTTACTTGCCGGCACCGTATTGCAAACCGGTCGAGCCATTGGTGAAACCATGGCATTATTAATGGTGTGTGGCAATGTGGTACAAACGCCTAGCCATCTTTTCGAGCCGATGCGCACCTTAACCAGCAATATCGCATTAGAAATGGCCTATGCCATGGACGATCACCGTTCTGCCTTATTTGTCAGTGGTTTCATTTTATTACTCATCGTCATCGGCTTGGTCATCCTGTCAAATCTGCTAGTAAAAGAACCCAATGATACCCACACAGTTTAACAAGACAACGCCTTGGCGAGACAAACTACTGGCCACTTCCGCTTGGCTGGCAGCAGCGATTGTCAGCTTATTTTTTATTTGGTTATTAAGCGATATTTTATGGCATGGTATACAACGTTTGTCTTGGGATTTTTTGACCAGTGATCCATTAGATGCAGGTCGCAGTGGTGGTATTGGTCCTATTATTGTATCCACACTATTGATCTTAACTATCTGCTTAGTCGTCGCTATCCCCATCGGGCTCGGCTGCGCCATTTATCTAGCAGAATACGCTCAGCAAGCCCACCCTGCTTCTCTGCGTTACATTCGTGGCAGTCTAGATGTATTAGCAAGCATGCCTTCGATTGTTTTAGGCTTGTTTGGCAGTGCATTTTTTTGCATATTATTAGGCTTTGGATTTTCTATTCTATCCGGTGGGCTCACCCTCGCTTGCATGGTGCTTCCCTTATTAATCCGCACGGCCGAACAAGGTTTGCGTGATGTCGCTCATGAGCATCGAACCAGCGCTGCCGCCCTTGGTTTATCACGCTATTCGACACTCTTACATATTATTATTCCTGCCGCTGCCCCAGCCATTATGGTGGGCATTGTACTCAGTGTCGGTCGAGCACTGGCAGAAACAGCAGCACTGATTTACACGGCCGGTTATGTCACACGTATGCCTGAGTCGATATTTGACTCGGGACGAACATTATCTATACATATTTATGATTTATCCATGAATGTGCCCGGTGGCAACAGCACCAGTTATGGTTCCGCGTTAGTATTAATCATCTTATTGTTATTCATTAATATATCAACCGCCTGGCTTAACGAAAAATACTTCACAAGGAAATTTAAGCACGCATGACATCCAACCAAGCTCACTTACGCGCCGTACCACAACCGGCAAATCATAATCACCCCCAGCGACAAAAACTATATCTGTATACAGAAAATCTCAGTTTATACTATGCCGAACAAGCCGCTTTCATGGATATCAGCTTACCTGTCTGCCAAGGAAAAATCACCGCGCTCATTGGCCCCTCTGGCTGCGGAAAAACCAGTTTTATCCAATCCATTATCAGAATGCATGAGCTAACACCGTATGCTCGGATTGCGGGGAAAGTTTATAAGCACGGTCAAAATATTCTAGACAAAGGCCTGGATTTAGTCCAATTACGTAAACGAATTGGTCTAATTTTTCAACGGCCCACCCCATTTCCATTTTCCATTCGCAAAAATTTTTCCCTTCCATTAAAAGAGCATGGCATGAAACGCCACGATGAAATCGAACATATGATGGAAACTGCGCTGAAGGATGTAGGCCTGTGGGGAGAGGTCAATGGCCGCTTAGAACATCCAGCAACCACCTTATCTGGTGGCCAGCAACAACGTCTTTGTATTGCCCGCGCCTTAGCATTGCGGCCTGAAGCCTTACTACTTGATGAGCCCTGTAGCGCACTCGACCCACATTCCAGCCGCGCTGTTGAAGAACTCATTGAAGGACTCAAAGAACGTTATACGCTCATCATGGTAACGCATAATCTCGCGCAAGCTAAACGAATTGCTGATCTCACCGCCTTTTTCTGGTTACAAGAAAATGCAGGCCGTCTCATTGAATATGGTTCCACAGAGCAAATATTTAAAAATCCTCAGCATGCGTTGACCCAGGCCTATGTGCAGGGTCGTAGCGGCTAAAAAAACAGTAACCGATAACCAACATGATTCCATATAACACTTTATTAAAGTATTGGTTCGGCATTGGGCTCGCTATACTCATTATCGGCGTACAAGCCTCGCCCATGGCGATCCAAGAACTATTATTGTATGACCGTCCTTTGATTTTCGAGGGGCAATTATGGCGTATCATCACGGCGCATATATGCCATTTAGGCTGGTCCCATCTATTGATGAACTTATTAGGTTTAATCATGGTGATGTTATTTTTTGGTAATTATTTGAGTAATTGGATTTGGTTACTGATTTTATTACTAGGAATGATAGGCACCAGTCTTCTACTATTACTATTTAATCCCGATATGGTCTGGTACGTTGGCTTATCCGGCGTATTGCATACCTTATTTATCGCAGGCGGTATTGCGGATATTCAACATCGACCGAAAGAAGCCTATATTTTTCTATTGCTTATTATTGCTAAACTCTGTTGGGAACAATTTTATGGACCTCTACCTGGTTCAGAAGCCACCGCAGGCGGCAATGTAATTGTCGATGCCCATTTTTACGGCGCAATTTTTGGGCTATTTATTGTTCCCATATTATTCATATCCAAATCAAAGTAACAGATTTTATTATTTTGCTTCCTTTTTACGTAATGGCTTAACCGTTTTATTATTTTGCAGTAACCGTTCTGCCAAATACGCTGAAACATTTCGCATGATAATATAGCCAATTCTTGGGTGTTGGTTCACCACCTCATGCAAAATTTCAGCATAAAGTTGCAATAAAACACTGTTTTTAGCCACCACCGCTGATCCGGTGCGCTTTATTTTACAGACTAAGGCCATCTCCCCTAAAATATCCCCCGCCTGCATGGTGTGGACAATGCCTTTCCCTTCCACATGGATATTAATTTCGCCATGCAACAAGATAAACAGACTTTTGCCTTCATCTCTTTGGCGAAACAGCATTTCTCCTTTTTGTACCGAAACACTACTACACATGCCTAAAACTTTGATATATTCATCATCTGACAAATCTTGAAAAAGTTTCAATTTTTTTAAAATTTGAACGGCTTTGCCTTGGGCAACCACCTTACTACCCACTTTACTCATCTTAGCTTTATCCCCTGAGGAATCTTTTGCCAATTGATAAGGCTGAATAAGCCTTGCCATCCTTAAATAATGGAAAATCCCAGCAAAAAGTTGATGAAAATTTTTACTAGTTGTCGACAAGCAGAGGTTTTTCTTGAGGCGCTGAGGGGATAAAAGTCAGGTTAAGAATTTTCTGTGAAAGGCTGCTCAAAACTAACTCGAAATCGGAACATGAGAAATATAGATCTGGCCATTGATATCCAGCCGAGTTGAAGATGCCCCGCAGCCCAAACTCGGAGTCTTCAACGAGCGATGAAAAAATAAGTGGATGTCTGGATATTAACTTCCGAGGCTATACATTTAAGGTTTAGCGACTACCAAATTCCACTGTATACTATAGCTCTGGCCATTGATATCCAGTCGAGTTTAGGGCGCACCCCAGCTCAGGGGTTGGGTTTTGTTTCAAACACCTTCATTTTCAGGGATGAAAATGCAGAGCGTATAGGGATATATTCACAGCGTGTTTTGAAATAAAACCCAACCCCTGAGCCTTTGCCTCGCGGTGCAATCACAAGTTGATGTCTAGATATCAATGGCCAGAGCTATATACCCATTAAATCACTACATAAATCGAGAGAACCTGCTTGAAAGCCACATCAATAGAAAAGTACCGTGGTCGATTTGCTCCGTCCCCCACTGGCCCTTTACATCTGGGCTCAATGATCACCGCTGTTGCCAGCTATCTACAAGCAAAAAGCCAAGACGGCCACTGGTTATTAAGAATGGATGATATCGACACCCCAAGAGTGGTTACCGGTGCCACCGATGCTATTTTACATACCCTGATCCGTTTTAAAATGCATTGGGATGAATCGATCGTTTACCAAAGCCAACAACAGCCACATTATCAAGCCGCACTTGAACAACTTGCTTACCAAAATAACATTTATCATTGTCTATGTAGCCGAAAACACATTGCAAGCATCGCTAAGCCCGGACCTTACGGCCCCATTTATCCGGGAAAATGCCAACATCGCAAACAACGCCCTGGCCATGATCGATCAGCCATACGATTAAATACCAATGCAACACGCATTATCATTAACGATAAATTGCAAGGTTCCATATCACAGAATATCCAACAAGACATTGGTGATTTTGTGATTCAGCGGGCCGATGGTATTTTTTCTTATCAGTTATCAGTCGTGGTCGATGACTATCAGCAAGCGATAACTGAAATCGTTAGAGGATTTGATTTACTCGATTCGACACCTCGTCAAGTCTATTTACAACAATTGCTCCACTTCCCTACCCCAAGCTATGCCCACATTCCCATTCTGGTCAATCCACAGGGACAAAAACTAAGCAAGCAAAACTTCGCCGCCGCCGTACCCCATCATCACCCCGAAAAGACACTTCTAAAGGTTTTTCAGTTGCTTGGTTTAAACCCACCGACAGAACTACAACGTGAAACACTCGACACCCTTTGGTGCTGGGCGATAGAACACTGGCAACTCACCGCCATTCCACGGGTCAACACTATCATGGTCAATCCTGAAGACACACCAGCATATACTCGTAGCGTCTGATATTTAGGTTTTATTGCTGGCCTATTTTCGCCCTGGCGGCGTCGCCTAATGCGCCTACAGTTGGTGAAACTACTCGCAATAAGAACCACTATTACTTGTCATTTCGCCTTGCCAGAACAAAAATATGCTTTGCACTCAACACCTAAATATCAGACGCTACGAGCATAGAAATTGCCTTAGGAAGGATCACGTGATAAGTTCCCAATATAATAATACATCAACTCAAATCCAATTCCCAATATCCCTTATTAAGTAGCCAGGAAAAATATCATAAAAATCAACCAACTAAATACCAGACCATGGGCATTGGGCAAGTAAATTATACAAAAATTTTGGGGAAATAAATATTTACCAATGAAGGAGTGAAAAATTAGCACACAGAATAATCATTGTTGGTTCAGGACAAAATACCAACAATATTGACTAGAATAATAAAATAGCTTCAGCCCATAAGTAAATACACTCAGATGTAGCGATGCATATGGCAAACTGATATAGCGACATACAACGACAAAAAAAGGAACGGGGTGAATTATGTACTGTGGGAAGACTCGCCTGATTTTATCAATATTTTTTATCATCGTGATTGCGGCTTGCGACATTCAGCCCAAACCTAAACAAACGCATGCGACAGGTATTAACCAACCAAACCCATCTCGTGAATCCGTTTTAATAAAGTGCCAAACGCAATGCGCGGAAATTGCTGACCTCATACGCCGTGAAGGTGGCCATATTTCGCAACGATATCATAACATCAATTTATTGGCTGCCACCGTATCGCAAGATCAACTGACAGCACTGGCTGCGATTATTGATAAAAATTCCATTGTAAAAGACATTACCATTAAATCGCCAAGTCCCATCGAAAAGCAAGCGTTACAACATAGTACCCAAGCAAAAACGACAACCCTGCCTTATCAATCGATCACCGCCAATTCCTCCAAAAAACCTAACAACTATAGTTTTAATAATCGCCTCACCGGTGCGCAAACCTTACATGAACAAGGTCAACAGGGTGCCGATGTCATTGTCGTGGTTATTGACTCGGGAACCGCCAATAATAAAGAGACTGTGCCAGTATTGGCAGACAGCGTCATTGGTGGAGAATCCTTTGTCGAGGGGGATGAAGAACCCTCGGCCACCAGCACATTAAACGATGATCATGGCACCTGGGTAGCAACCATGATCGCAGCCCATGGCGTGATTGAATTACCCAATGATTCCGAAGTTGCCCAAGCGGTACGTAGTTATGCATTAGATAGCATTGAAACCATTGACAGCGAAGTGAGCCAAATTCCCATGGTGGCCCCCGCCCCTGCCGCAAAAATCTATGCGCTGAAAACATTTCCAGCCGATGGTTCCGGTGCGCCAAGCTCTCGGGTCATTGCCGCTATGGATCGCGTATTAACCCTCAAAAAAAATTTCAATAAAGGCATCGCAACAACACCGATTGCCGGCGATGGCTCAGAAGACAATCCTTTCGTCTATGATGCCTTGGATATTAAAGTCGTTAACATGAGCCTAGGTGGTGTAACACTTTTCGCAACTCAAGATGTGGAAGATATTTTAACAGAACAAATGTTAGCTGAAGACATCGTTGTTGTAGTTTCTGCAGGCAATGAGGGATTTGGTGCCATGACCATCGGCAGCCCTGCCACTGGCTTAGGTGCACTCACCGTGGGTGCTGCCAATAGTCCGATCCACGAGCGGGTCTTAAGAGAATTGCAGTCAGGTGTCGGTGAAGGCATTAAGTTTCGGCCTAGCCAGGATATATTAATGGCCTCTTTTAGTTCACGCGGTCCGACCCCCGATGGACGTGTAGGAATCGATATCGTAGCCAACGGAATGGCGTCTTTTGTACAAGGTGCTGATGGCAGTGTCGCCTTAGTATCAGGTACTTCATTCTCCGCACCCAGTGTCGCAGGTGCTGCTGCCTTATTGATCGGTGCGGTACCTAATGCCAGCGCTCGACAAATTAAAGCCGCCCTCATTAAATCAGCCAATGGCAACTTAATTGCTAATGCCAACCCCATTGATCAAGGTAATGGCTTTCTCGATATTCCCGCTGCACTTAACTGGTTAACCGCCAATACCTCACAAACGGCGGATGATGATGCAGACGATGACGACGAGACCAATTCCCTCAATAAAAAACAATTCTCTGCCAGACATGAGGAAGAAGACGACGACGATGACGACGGCGTTGGTAATACTAAACTCATTAGCAATAAAAACCAAAAAATAGCCACCATCCTTGAAAAATCGGGTTTCAGTGTGGTTGAATTCGAAGATGATGAGATTATTGTTGATCAGTTGCAAGTCATGCCTGGCCAAGTTAAGCAATTCTTTGTGCCAAGTGATGCAAATACCCAGTCCATCCTTGTTAACATTAACAATATCCAAGCACAACTCCCGCCTGAGCAGCAAAATGTAATATTTGGCGACGACCTGTTTGTCACCATCATTGATGCTCCTACCTCAATCGATAAGACTCACTTGAGAGATTTTTTTAGTGAAGATGTTTCGGTTGAAATATTACATCCACAGGAAGGTATATTACGTATTGCTGTCATGGGAGACTGGACTAATATTGGGGCGGTTTCAGCAGATATTTCATTCGCCAGAAAAACCATTCCATTAGCCCTCCCAATTGCCAATAGTCGTTTGCAGGATAAGCAATTGCATCATTATTCATTGACCATTGATGCAGCCATGACATTAGTTCAGTTTAGTCTTTATTGGCAACAAAACTGGGCCTATTTTCCAACCCACGATCTTGATCTGGTATTAGTTGACCCCAATGGCGAAGTATTACTTGATGGCGCCACCCTGGCTAGCCCGGAAATCATTAACATTGAAAATCCGATTGTTGGCGAATGGACACTCATTGTCGATGGTTTTCAATTGCATGATATGCAAGATCAATATGAATTGCGATCAATCGATCAAAACGGTGCCCCCATTAACATTACATTACAATAAAAATAATCTTGCGTATGTTGTGTTAAATTGTCAAAATAACTAGCAGGGAGCGGGAGCATTGATGATGAAGTCTCACGCCTTTTTAATGATGTCACATAATCCCCCTAATTAGTCCTGTAGGATCATTCATGAAATGACAACCAAAAATCACTAAAAACAAGTAAAACATTAAAATTTGAGTTTATTTTATCATAAAAACAGATTAAAATAGTCTGGTTTACAAACATTATAATAACTAAGTCTATTAACAATGAGTATGCGGTGAGAGCATAACAAGATAGTATTTGGGGACTGGGGCTGTTGAACACAAAAGTAGTGTAATTATAATTCGAAAAAACTGAAAAAATTCTGTTACCCACCCTAATTTGTAGTTAGTGTATGATTTATCACATCAGAAATAACTAACTAAATAATTCAGCGCTCCCCTTTCACTATAAATACGCACCACCATTGTATGTCATTGGAACAAGGGTACCTATTGCTAGTATATTCAACTTGCCCAAGAAGCAAGTAAAAAAGCAAGCACATCCTAATTATCGCGGTTAGGTTAGGGATAAAAATGAAATAGCTATGCACAAATTTGGCATAGACGTGGGTTATGAGGGTTATCATATGAACATCAGGTGGACCTGGATAAGAAAAGTCGCACATCACATCCCCCCCAATGCCCAACAAAGGTATAACGGGTCGACACGAAATTATCTTCATCTATTCCCAACCACACGGTTGGGCAAAATTCCATTATTTTTATATTTACTGAGTGCCTGGTTGCTTTGTTTGCCATTTACCCAAACGATGGCCTCAACAACAGTACATGACAATACATCCGTACTCGCAGCCATATCACAACATGAAAGCAATCCATCACTCGCCTGTACCGCGTGCCATAATGGTATTAATGACTATGGCAAACCCATCAAGCACATTCCAACCATTGAGCCGTGCGACACCTGTCATAACCTTAGCGCCTGGATTCCTACCGAATTCAGGCATTTGAATATTTCAGATACCTGTGAACTTTGCCATAATGGTGACTTAGCGCAAGGTGCCCCACTGGATCACCCGGTGGCTTTTGATGGTTGTCATGGTTGCCACCAAACCTTTGCCTGGAGCCCCGCCATCAACGACTTTGCGCAAGATGAGCTGACATTCAACAACCCCTTTGTACAACGACAAAAAACCGATGTCATTAACCCGAATATACATCCGTCCTTTGATCACACCGGCATTACCGACCCGTGTATAGTTTGTCACAGTGCCAGCGGTATCGCCCAGTCAGCACAACCCCCTGGCCACATTGCCACCAATGGCGATTGCGGGGCCTGTCATTCAATAGTCACTTGGTTACCCGTACAAAAGGTTAACCATGAGGCAGTTGAACCTAGCTTGAGCTGTGTAGACTGCCACAATGGTAATCCTATCATCGGCCAACCGCTTGACCATATCTCCATTGACCCCGCCAATGGAGCTATTAGCTGTGAGGCTTGCCATACTGTATTTGCCTGGCGCCCGGTTCGGTTTATCGACCATACTCAACTGTCACCGCAATGCATTTCCTGCCATAACGGCACGGACCTCATCGGTAAGCCGGCTAATCACATTGCATCCACCGATGAATGTGCCTTTTGTCACTTGACAATTTCGTTTACTGCGGGCTTAAAGGTGGAGCACACTCAACTACTCGATACCTGTGAAACCTGCCACGACGGCAGTTTAGCCCCTGGCAAACCGTCTTATCATGTACCTTCCACCGAAGTCTGTGGCGCCTGCCATGACGCCACTTTTTGGCGTCCTATCATTACCGTCGATCACGCTCATATTTTAGGGGATTGCAAAATTTGCCACAATGGAACAACCGCACCCGGCTATTCAGTTGACCACATCAAGACCACCGGTGAATGTGGCGCTTGCCATGACGTGACAGTCTGGGTGCCAATTGCAACGATTGATCATAATGAAGTACTCGGAGATTGTGCCGCCTGTCATGATGGTACCCTTGCACCGGGCAAAACAACCAATCACCCAGATACCACCGATGTCTGCGGTGCTTGTCACGGGACAACGTCCTGGCTCCCTGTGACAACGGTGGATCACGCGGAAGTTAACACCGGCTGCCTGAATTGCCATGATGGTAGCTTCGCAGTGGGCAAGACTAGCAGCCATATTCCAAGTTCCGATACCTGTGATAATTGCCATGCAAAAACCCATTGGATACCCGCCCTCTTTACCCATGATGGGGTGATTGATGGTTGTAGTACCTGTCACAATGGAAGCGCCGCTACTGGAAAAACGGATACCCATATCAATTCATCCAACTTGTGTGAAAGTTGCCATAGCCCGGATAGCGGCTGGATAGCCACCACTGTCGATCACGCTCAAATACCGGACGCACAAAATGGCGCCTGCATCACCTGCCATGGTTCTGGTGTCGCAATCACTGGTAAACCCATTGATCACATTGCCAGTACCGATGACTGCGCCGCTTGTCACCAAGACCCGACCGCGGGCTGGCATGCAGTCGCTGTCGTTGATCATGGGCAAATTCCTGGATCAGACGCGAACTGTGTGCAATGCCACAACAGCGCTATCGCTACTGGCAAACCCGTAGATCATCACCCAGATACCTCCGATATCTGCGAAGCCTGTCATGATCAACTTTCCTGGGTTCCCTATATGGTTGACCATAATGAAGTCTTTGGTGCTTGTATTGCCTGTCACGATAATGTAGTGGCACCCGGTAAATCCACGAGCCATATTTTAAGTACCGAGAGTTGCGACTTGTGCCATACCTCTCGACAATGGATACCCGCGATCAGAGTGGATCACGCCGAAGTGTTGGGTAGCTGTGGCGACTGTCATAACAACAATCCCATTATCGGTAAATCTGCGGGTCATATTCAAAGTTCAGAGATTTGTGATGCCTGCCATTCGCCCGCACAATGGGAGCCGGTAATTGTCGTCGACCATAACGAAGTGCGCGGTGATTGCAGCGCCTGCCATGATGGTAGTATCGCCGTTGGTAAATCCACCAGTCACATTGCCTCCAGTGATGTCTGTCAAGCATGCCACTTAACAACCGCTTGGTCACCGGTGGTGGATGTTGATCATACTCAACTTGATCCAGCAGCAATGTGTTCAAGTTGCCATAACGGAGGAATCGCCACCGGCAAATCAACGAGTCATATCCTCTCTTCAGAGGCTTGCGAGTTTTGCCATTCACCTGCCCAATGGATTCCTGCCGTCACTGTCGATCACAGTCAAGTACTGGGTGATTGCAGTGCTTGCCATACCAGACCCACCGGCCATATCGCCTCTGGCGACATCTGTGATGCCTGCCACGCACCCGCACCCGCGACATGGCATCAAATTGTTACCGTGGATCACAGCCAAGTTCAGGGGAGTTGCATTACCTGCCATAATAATGTGATTGCCACGGGTAAATCCGCGCTGCATCCATTCACCAGCGATCTTTGTGAAGCTTGCCATACTTCAGCCATCTGGAGCCCAGTAACCACGGTCGATCACACCCAAGTGGTTGGCAATTGCGTCTCCTGCCATAACGGTACGATAGCTGAAGGTAAATCGGCTGCACATATTTTGTCCACGGATATTTGTCTAGCTTGCCACTCAACCAACAGTTGGGTACCTGCCGTAACCGTTGATCACAACGAAGTGCTAGGCAGTTGTGAAACTTGCCATCCACCTCCGGCAGATCACGTCGCAGCAGGTGTCGTGGCGGCCTGCAATAATTGCCATGGCACCACCCCAGGTAGCTGGGCTGCACCCACCGCCGATCTACCCGCTGCGGCAGGCGCTCCTGCTCCTGCTCCTGCTCCTGGTGGAGGTGGAGGCGGCGGTATGGGAGGTGGCCATTGATCTAGCTTTTTAGCTTCTCACCATTAATAGGATGGTCGTAACAGAAACCACCATATCAATACCATAGACCAAAATCCCAGCCAATAAAAAGGCTGGGATTCTTCCCAAACATCTACCTATACATCCTTCCGTATTACATTAATTATTATTCGACCCTTCGCCTCCTGGTTCAGAAAAAAAGTCTAGTCGTCGATAACCAAGCATACGCTATGACCTGATATATCTTACGTCATTGCTAGCAAATAAATAACTCATTGTTTTTAAAATATTTCATGTTCCATACTCTGCGACAACAGTATATAAAAAAATCGGAAACTCATATTAAAATGGAGCCAACACCACCCACGTTATATCTCTCTATGCAAACGGCTAAAACCAAGCGATTGACTCACCTTTCGTTCTTTTTCAGTGCATCATTAGTCATTTTCTTCCTACTGTGCCACCCCCCTGCTTTCGCCCAAACCACCCCAGGTATTGATGTGGTGTTATTAGTTGATGATTCCGGCAGCATGAAAAAAAATGATCCGAGTGGCTTACGCAAACAAGCCGCTAAACTGTTTTTGACCTTATTAAATAAAAACGATCAGGCCGCCTTGGTGAGTTTCTCTCGTCAAGCCAATACCTTGGCCTCATTAATGCCTGCCAGCAAAAAAAATATCGACAACCAGTTAAAACCAGCCGTCGATAAATTGAGCGCTAAAGGATCCCATACCAATCTGCACGATGCGCTCACAAAAGGTTATTCGCTGTTAAAAAAATCCAATAGCAATAACAAAAAAGTACTCATCCTTATGTCTGACGGAAAAATGGATGTGGGCAATAGCGCATTAGACTTAAAACTGACCGAAGATCTTTTAGATCAACAAACCCATCTTTTGGCAAAAAACGATATCACTGTTCATGCCATCGCTTTTACTGAACAATCGAATATTGCATTGCTCCGATTAATTGCCAAAGATACCAAAGGCCAATTTAATTTATTAAAGAAACCTAAGGATATTCATTTAGTGTTTGAAAGCTTATTTGAGAAAGCTAAATCACCTGACATGCTACCGCTCAATGACGACAGTTTTATCGTCGATGAAGCCATTAAAGAAATCACCATTGTCACCACAAAATATCACCCTAATGCAGTGATTTCGTTAGAAACACCCAATGGCAATGAAATCACAGAACAGTCTCATGACAACGCCGTAAGATGGTATTCAGCCCAACGATTTGATCTTATTACATTAATCAAACCATCACCTGGCTATTGGAAGATAAAATACAGTGAAGGTGGCAACAAAGCTTATATCGTTTCCAATCTCAAACTCAGCGTGACCTATCCCGACCAAGAACTCAAACCAAGCACTGAATTCCTTATCCAGGCCGCCTTACAAAAAAATGGTAAAATCGCTCAATCCCCGGCCCTATTAGATGCCACCAGTTTTTTATTACGCATTCATCACCCGGATGGATCCATAAGTGAAAAACCACTCAAAGACACGGGCAACAATGCAGATAAGGATCGCCATGATGGTATATTCGGCACAAATTTAATGTTGGATCACGAGGGTGTCTACAAGATTTCCGTCATCGCCACCAGCGAAACCTTCGATCGTCAAAAAACGATTTTTGTGTCCATCGCTTCCCCACAGACCCAAGATCCATTTAAAATATTAGATAAGCAGCCAGTCGCTGAAGAATCCGCCCCAGCCGAACATCTCGCACCCGAGGCAGTCATCCCACCACCTGAAAGCCATCAAACAGAACACGGGCACGAACAAGAAAAGGAACACGGACAAAAACACGACGATAAACATGAAACCAATGAATCGCACCCAACAAAAGCTCACGATACACCAGATTCACACAGTGATGAAGAAACGGCTGAATCACCACAAGCCAATCATGAAGACGATCAACACTCTAATCTATTGTATATCACCGTAGGATTTCTTATCACAAACCTGATCATTGGTAGTATTGGCGCAGCAATATTTTTTCTACGCAAGCTTAAAAAGAACAACAATGCATTGGAAAGTGAGGAAATGGAAAACGACGATAATACTGAAACTCCAAGTGACAAAAAACCAGAAGAAACCTCTGATGAAAACCCGTCTAACGATAACCCAAACACGGAATCTGCTGAAGAAGTCAATGAAACTGAAGAAATCAGTGAAACCGAGTCAGCCGATGAACAAGCCCCCCCCATCGCCAGTGCAGGATAAAAGCTATGATTGAACTGGATACTTACCTTTTACTCACGATACTTGAAGCCATTACCATTTTAGGATTGCTTGCTGGTTTTTTATATTTTCGAGTCAAAAAATACAAGCCATTTTTTGAAGCCAATAAACACCCAGACACATTTCTGAAAACGTATCTTGAAGAAACCATAGGCAGAACCAAAAAATACGCTATCTCACTTGAAGCTGCGGCTGAAAAAGGTGATACCGATGCGAAAGAACACCGCCAAAGCATGGTCGCCCGACTTAACTGGTTAGAGTTAGAGAAAGAATTCGTCAAACGAAAAAAAATCGAACCTTCGTTTTGGGTAAAGCTTAATACAAAAATTAACAAATTATTGAATCGCTGGCAAAGCAATGGACTCATCGAAGTATTACCCGATGAAACAACGATAAACGGAATACTCACAGAAGAAACGACAACAACAGATTCCAGCGATCCAAAACCACCATCTGCTGAACAAGATGACAATACTTATGCCAACCAGAAAAATACCATTACCTTTGATGAAGGGGATTCAAAGCAGTTAAAAGCGCGCATTAAAGAGCTGGAAAAACAAGTCAGGAATTTATCCAGCTATAAAGCGCTCTTTCTTGGATTACAGAATACTTATAATGCCATGGTGAACTCGTATAAAGAGTTAAAGCGATCATTATTCGATCTAAACCTCAATGCGGATGAAAGCGAAGAACTCAAAGAAATATTAAATGAACACGAAGACAAACAACATGAACTTGAATCAAAAATGAAAAACTTAGAAGGCGATAAAGAACGTCTCAAAGCAGAACTAGAACAGCTAGAAGCGGCTTATCTGATGCAACAACAAGAACAATTGGCTAAAGCTCAAGAACAACAAAAGCATAAAGAAGAGCTTGAGCTGGTTAACATTCAAGAAATGATTGACAACCAAGATATGGTTATCCGGGAACTCAAAGCCACCTTACATGCACTACCGCTTGATACCGAAACTAAATTAGCCATCGACGAAACCACTGCAGAATTTGAGCGAAATCATCGGGAAATAGGCACCTGCGTGCAAATGCTTGAAATGGAACGAGAACGCCTAGCGGAAGAAGTCAATGGATTACAAGAGCAATCACCCTCTGATGAATCCGTCGCCTAAAATACCATTTTTTTTAAATCTATTTGAGAAAAGTGATGTCTATACTATGCATAGCAATCAATAGTAAGAATATTAAAAAAATTTAGATCAATAACAAACACCCCAAATTAAAAGCTGAGACTCATTTAGCACTTTTGTTTGTCAAAAAATAGATATATTGCATATTGATCACGTATTACAAAACAAAAAAATTGTATAATTGTAATGATTCTTACGCCTTAATCATAAGCTAGAAATCGTCGCTCCACTTTGAACTTTTGCGATACAATAACGCCCAAACACGGGCGCAAGATGATGACCTCGTGGAGGTAATTTAGGAGGTGGAATACCAACACTAGGCGCTTTAGACGATACATGGAACAGTTATCGAGATAAAGCCGAGATACCAATATGAGTAGTTATACGTAGTCTATCCCTAAGCAAATTTTAATACAAGCTACCTCATAGTAGCAATATCCCACTATTATGAAATGTGTTAAAATTATATAGTTAACGTTTCGAGTAACATTCGATGAAAAATAGCTTAGTTATCTGTTTATTAATAATTGTGTTTGCAATATGCTGAAATGTGCAATCCTTTTCATATCTTTTCTACTTTGCTTTTTGTGCAAATTCGGTTCCATTTGCGCAAACCAAGTCGATACCAGCCGCCTGTACGACCGTCCCATCAATCATATACCTTCAGCAAATACTATACCGTCCAGCAACTACAAACCTTTTGTTAGCGCACGACCACCGTTCGCTATTGTCACCCCCCATCAACTGACCCAGTTTTTCCAAGAACGCCCACGACAAGCTACTTTTTATTCAGCATCGTTTGATTTTTTCAGCACTTGGCTGCCATGGGGTAATAATCATGCTATGCCCAACATGTTACTGCGCAGCATGGCTCCAAAAAATCACCATCAACCCATCTCAAGCTACCAATCAATGACGCTTGATAAAATCAATGGCAACAAAGAAATAAGTCTGCTGAAAATACTGGGAATCGACGGATTAAATCTATCGCTGAAAAAAGATCGTTTTTTTAAAGAACTCTCTGATAGAGAAGGTATATTGCTTTGGCTTAACTACATGAACTCATTTTTCTACTTCAATACCTGCGCGAACAAAAACATCAATACATCTAACACCCGGACCGCCAAACCAACAAGCCCATATTCCAGCAATCAAAACCTGACGAGTTTAAATTGCAATACATGGGTTCATGATTTATATCGCCCTGCAGCCCCCCTTGATAGCCACTCGGATGATTTTTCAAACGATACGATGCAAGCTTATCGAAACTATGATAATCTCTCAAAAGATGAGAAGAAATTCTTTAAAAAACGACAGAGTCAATTTTACCTTAACATCATTGACCCTTCTCTGATCAAAATTACCCGCTTCACAGGCCCCAGCATCATTGACCGCGCTCCCGTCCTATGGAATGTGACAGTGCGGCATCATTTAACCTCGTTTGGGTATGCCATGGATACCAATCTTTACTTTAAGCAACGACCCTCTAAATTTCTCTTCATATTACGCAATCACTTTAATAAGAAAAGCTACTTTCCTGGTATTGACATGAAGATTTCACGGCTCCCGGTATTATTTTCAAACCATATATTACGCTTCTCAACTCGCTTAGCGATTTGGTTACAACCTGAAAATCAAAATTACTCAACCTCCCAAAGCGAACTTGGCGGCTTACTCTCATTTAAACTCAGCCGCAAAGGCCAATACACAGAACCTTACATCGAAATGGAAACCAAAACCGCCGGTTGGGTCACCGGAAACTCACATTTAGATCCTAACTACCGACTCCGTGTTGGCCTTTCTGTAAAAATTAACTAATACCTAGCGAAAAAACCTTTAATGTTTATACGCGCCTCTTGAAACAATACCTCTAAAAAACTTGCCACGAAATAAACCACCGAACAAAACCAATAGAACTAACAACCAAACACTCAGCGCCCCTGAGCTACTACCACCATCGTCACTGGTATTATCATTAGTATTATTGCTATTGTCACTCGTTTCATCGCTACCCGTTTCTTGATCTGGTACCACAAATGATAAATCATCCACTGCAATCATATCACCAGTCACATCAGTGATAACAATTTTCTCTAATTTAGCCGCCCCTGCTGCAATAGTATGTTTGAGTTCCAACCACTTCGATCCATCCTGCGCATCCCCCTCATGTGGAATCACCCCACTTAACACAACCCCTCCTCCTTGCTCCAATAATTGATAATTGGCACTCGTGGTTGTATTCTCTGCTCGAAGATAAGCCGTCACCGAAATTGCTCCAGCACCAAAAGTAATTGACCCATTACCTGTACTTGTACCCGTACTACCCAATGAGCCAGTCGGCACGATCATCCACGATCGCAAGCCGCTATGATACAATGTCCCCTTACCCAAAGAATCAATCCACCCTCCTTCAAAAGTGGCACTTTCACCACTAGATTGCAACACAAACGTGTTAATTGTGGTTTTATCATTAACTGAATCAAAATCATGAGAAAATGTGGCCGCTAAGCACAAGTGCGAATACAAACTCACCAGCAATAGACCTTTAATCCTGCTGACTTGAATAAATAAGCTTTGTTTATTTATCAGTTTCATTATTATCCTCCTAGGCGAAATGTGGGTTAGAAAACAGCATAACCAGTAAGAAAATTCATATCTAAAACCGTGCAATATTTTTTGATTACTCATTGATGCATAAGTGCTGTTTTTGGAATTTTTTTAAAGAATATTGAAACCATAGGGTTTATTCAATATTCTTTAAAAATTTTTTACCAATGAAGCTAACTTGGAAGGGAAATTTATCAGGACTAAGTTGCGTTTGGTCTTGATATATTTCTCCGAGACAAATTGGCGAAGAATCCGTGCAATAACTTCGCGTGTGGATCCTAGGTGCGAGGCAATTTCCTGTTGTGTCATACAAACTGCTCCCTCACTTGATGCATGGGCCAGCAGAAAACTCGCAAGACGTTGCTCCAATTTACATGAATGAATTTCCTCAAGTTCGGCCATTAAACGGAAAACAACCGTTGAAAATGTTTGAACGGTCATATTTCGAATTTCCTGCTCCGACTCGAACAACGCTCGATACAGTCTACCTGAGATGATCGCAACTTTTGTTGTTGGCATTGCTTCAACCCATGCGGGGTAAAGCAAGTCGTTAAAAATGCAATTCAGTGCAAGAACACAGGTTTCACCTGGGTTGATCAGATACAATGTTGCTTCATTCCCCTTTGGGCTAAGCGCATAAACCCTGAGTTGCCCGCTCACCACGACATAGGCTCCCGATATTTGCTGCCCTTTGCTAAGTACCATTGTCCTTTGGGTGTAGTGAGCATAACGAAGTCCACGGCCCAACAGCGAATTACTGGCTTCCGACAATTTATCAAACGGCTTGAAGCTTTTCAGTTCTGCCGTGGACTTCCTATTTTTCAAACTTACTACCTCGCCCCGAGCACTCCGTCAACTTAGCAATGTCGGAGTACTAGTATTTTACACCTAATTGCTTGGCAACGACCTTCGTCTCGGCAAGATGATGCTCGAATCCAGGTAGCACCTTTTTGACGAGAGCCTTGAGCTCATCGTTCTTAATGGCCGGTAACAAGGTTCCCCTGATAGCATCGATGACGGATTGATGAAATACGATTTCGTGCTGCAAATATGCCCTATCAAATTCACGCCCCACTTTCGATTGCAGTAGTGCAACCGTCTTTGCCTGGTTCTCAGCGCTCGCATCATTATCAGGCGGAACAGGAATGACACCTAGTTTTCTGGCAAGATCGCGTCCCATTTGTTGCACGGCTTCGTGATCAGTCGCTACCATTTTGGCCAGTGCCCGCACGTCTTCCGAATGACCATATTTCAACCCGAGACGTCCTGTCCATATATCTGCAGTATTAGCCTCATCAAAAATTGCGAAAATCGTCGCATCGTCTAGTTTTGATCCAGCCCCTGCACTGTTGGCCAACAAAGCCAACGACATTAAGAGGCATCCTACCAATGTTTTATGATTGCACTTCATGAATTATCTCCTTGCTGTTAGCTACGAATCTGTAGCGGAGCATAATAATACGAGCAATCTGGTCGGGCGATCTGTAACAAATGTTACAAAGCAAAGCCGCCCAACGCCAACATCCGAGGCAGAGTATTTTAAAGGATCAGTGGGTTGTACTAAAGTTGAGCGGTAGTGAAGTGGACAACCAAACAGCGATTTAAACTACCCCTTGTATGCAATTGTTATCTGTTTACTAGGAGAGTGTCAACGTTATCCGAGCATTTTCGTTGGTCAAATGGATAAAACTGAAGCTTACTATCATTGCAATAGACCTATCGCACATTTATTAGGCAATTCCAGATCACAACTTTTTGCTTTTGACAAAACAAGTCGTTTATACTTTTTCATTGCTCTCAATATTGATACCTCTACGCTGATGACCACAAATCACTATCAAGTACTCATTGTCGGTGGCGGCATCTCAGGATGTGCCCTGCTTTACATGCTGGCACGTTATAGTCACATCGATTCCGTTGCATTGTTTGAAAAATATAATCACCTGGCCCCCTTGAACTCCAATGCCCGGGGCAATAGCCAAACCTTGCACTGCGGTGATATCGAGACCAATTACACCCTGGAAAAAGCGCAACAGGTCAAACGCATTGCCGAGTCCGTTGTTAACTACAGCCACATTGCAGAAGATGCTAAGCCGGCGTTGCATGTCTTTCCGAAAATGGTTTTAGGCGTCGGTGACCAAGAAGTTGCATACATACGGCAACGTCACGATGAATTTGCTGAAGCATTTCCCTATATGTCCCTATGGGAGGCGAAACAAATTGCTAAAATTGAGCCTAATGTAGCGCTCATGAATGATCAAATACGCCCGGAACCTATTATCGCTAGTGGCTGTACTGACCGAATTTGCGCGGTAGATTATGGCAAGCTTTCTCATTCCTTTGTCCACAATGCGGAAAAAGAATCATTATCTACCCAGGTACATCTCAATACCAAGGTGGATAAAATTCAACAAACCGGCGATCATTTTACCATTACTGCACAGGGCAAAACATATACCGCAGATTATGTTGTGGTATCCGCAGGCCCTCATAGCTTATTATTTGCTCACCGGATGGGTTATGGGCTTGAGTATTCTGTGTTGCCCATCGCTGGCAGCTTTTACTTCATTCCCAAAAAAGTTAATGGCAAAGTCTATACAGTACAAAATGACAAACTGCCTTTTGCCGCCATTCATGTCGATCCTGACGTGACCGAACCCGATCTCTCTCGACTAGGGCCAACGGCATTGATTCTGCCAAAACTAGAGCGCTACAAACCGGGTTCCATCCGTGAATTTTTGGAAGCATTAAAACCAAACTCACGGGTTGTAAAAGTTTTTTGGGATTTATTTAAGGACCCAACGATACGATCCTATATGATCAAAAATATGCTATTTGAAGTCCCTTTTGTACGCAAACGTTTATTTTTAAAAGATGCACAGAAAATCATTCCTTCACTTAAGCTAAGCGACTTGCAATACGCTCGCGGCATCGGAGGCTTACGACCACAAGTGATCGATCGAGCCGCTGGCCAACTCAAGTTGGGAGCTGCCACCATCAATCCAGACAAAGCGATCTTATTCAACCTGACCCCATCTCCCGGCGCCACCAACTGTCTCGGCAACGCCTACCTCGATGCACTTGAGGTGACCCGCCATCTTGGTGTCACCTTCAAACAAGATCAAGTCGTTGATGAATTATTTAATGGGCAAGATATCCGTTAGGAATGAGCGACATGATAAGGAATGGGCGACGCAATAACTTCCCGGTTTAGCGCCCAAACTGGGGTGGTAGGCGCTTTAGACGAAGACGGGCGAAAGATAGCGATTGCATGGATGCAAGAGATAGGGTGCCAATAGCTTGACATTGATGGGTTTCGCTTTGCTCTACCCATCTTACATATGATTCGATATTGACTTCCAGATCAATAGCAGTTAAGAGTATTCTTCCCTTTTTTGAAACATTAGGGTTAATTCTTCGATGAAATTGTCTTGACAATAGGACTCCACATCAACACCAACAACTTTTTCCAAATTACTTTCCTTATCAAGAATAGACTAAAAATCATCAGTAATAATATTGAAGGTTCAGATATCAATATCGTCCGAGAAGAAATCGATTCGATGCTCGAATCGATTTCATATTTCTCAAATTCAGTAATAAACAAAATTTCCATGGCACCCCATGCCCTTGTTGACACGTTATTAAAAGACTTCGGCAAATAATCATCGGTAAGATCCGTGCCTGAAAAATAAATTTCTGAAATAAATCGAATAAGATAAATATCTACCATTGGAAATAGCAAATCCAAATCATTTACAACGTTATCTTTAATGGACTGTGAAACCCGAATGGTACGCGGACCAAAATATCCTTCGTTGAGATATATATGCCCAAAATCAAATTTCTCATCCCCAATATCTCCTCGATAGTTAAAATCACCAATAGAGACATCGTAACTTTGAATAGCATTTCTATATCTTGTGCCACCAAGAGTACGTGGAAAAGAATCCTCTCCTACAACATGGGTAGTGTAAATCATGCGAATAGAAAACAAATCATCAATATCAAAGGGGGAAGTGATACCGGTGATATTATTTTTTATGCCAATGATTTTTCCGCCTAATTGCAATTCAACAAGTAAAGCAGAAGCAGAGTTTGTGTAGAGTAATCCAAATACAAGCATCAGAACTTTCAAATTAACCAGGATATACTTCATCCTTTTCTCCCGTTTTTTTTATTATTAAATGTAATAATTATACGAACGCCTAATAGCGAGTTGGCTCACCTATCTTCTAAATTTTCAAAAGCATAATAATAGACCGACATAAAAAAAAACCTGCAATGTATGCAGGTTTTCTTTTTTGCGTGTGTCTATTTAAAGTTTACGGAGTTACATTAACCCGAATGCTCGGTGGCGTACTATCAAAGTCGCCGACCGAAGTTCTCACATTCAATGTCACTAAATACGAGCCGACACGATTGAATGTAACTGTCCCTGGATTTTGTACCGAGGTATTTAACGAGGCACCACCAAAATCCCAAAAATAAGAGACTGTCTGTGTCGTCGCACCGATGGAAGACCCAGTAAAATTCAAACTGGTCCCCACTCGAATCGTCGCATTATCACGAGGGGATAAGATATTACCCTGCAATCGGCCGATGCCACCGCTGGGTGGTTGTGGTGGAAATGGACCCGGCCGATTAACAATAATCCGACGTGTTCCACCAATCCGTGAAGTCACACCTGTTACTCGATTGGTGCCGGATACCTCAAAGCGCACTTCAAATTCACCGGCGTTCCGAAATAGAATCCTACCAGGGTTTTGCACGGTTAAATCGGGTAATAAATTCGCGTTACCAAATCCGCTTAATCGGACAAAGCGCCATAGATAACGAATACCAAGGTATTGTCTTGAATCCAGGGAATCCCCTTGAAAGTTGACTTCTGAACCCGCATTAATAATTATATCGTTGGCTGGGGAAAGAATTCCGCCAGCTAATACCGCATTATCAATGACCCGAACAATGATAACCGCTCGCGAACGAGTCAACACGTTACCAAAGGTATCAACCATCCTAACATTTAACGTCACTTGGTATTGTCCACCACGCTGGAATGTGACAGAACCCGCATTGCTTTGACTAGAAGCCGGTGCAATATTGTCACTGAAAAACCATTGATATTCGACCTTATAACCTGCTGGCGGAGTCACAGGACGTGCGGCAAATATCAATTGATCACCAGCCCCAATAGTAATGTCACTACCCTCCGGACTTAAAATCGGGCTTTGCTGTGGTCTCTGTGGTGGTAGACTCGATCCAATGACGGTAATGGTACGACGCACTTCTTGGCCCACCAAAATACCATTGGTATTCCCTACAAGAAAAGAAACGTTATAGATTCCAGGCTGGGTAAAGGTAATTGCACCCGGATTAAGTAAATTAGATGTGGGCGCAGCCTCATCAAAATTCCAAAAGTATTGTAATGGAGTCAACCTTGCTTCTGGTAATCCTGTCGCCGCTTGTGCAGAAAATGTAACGCTACCACCCACTTGAATCGTCATATTAGAGGCAGGTGAAATAATCTGATTTTGTCTAACATTAGACCCTTGATTACCCGTTGACTGGACCGTAATGATACGCACCGGAGGATTGGGATCAGCCAGTCCCGTCGCATCTGCCGCAATAAATTGCACGGTATAAACCCCTGGATTGTTAAATCGAATGAGACCAGGAACTCGCTGGGTTGAATCCTCACTTGCTCCACCAAAATCCCACAAATAATGCAGCGGTTGATTATTTTCTGGATCAAATCCATCGCCCGAAAAAAACAAGGCATCCCCAGGACGAATCACCACATTTGTGGTGGGAGAGCTAATGACTCCTGTCGGCGGAAGATTATTAGAAACATTGCCTGCCAATACCGTCACCACGACTTGTGCAGCTTGGAGATTCGACACACCGAAATTAGTTTGTACGTTTAAACGTACTATAAAGGTGCCTGCGGATAAGAAACTTAAACGACCTGGCGTTTTCGCTGTTGAGCTAGGCACCGGAGAAGTCACGGCTCCACCAAAATCCCAAAAATAGCGTAAGGAAGAAGGGCCAATCGCCGGACCAAAACCTGAGCCAATAAAATCAAGGCTCTCACCAACACTGATGGTAACATTGCCACTCATAGGCGACATAATCAATGGCGCGGGCACCGCAACAGGTGTATTGGGTGGTGGGGCCGGGCTAGGAGTGGGCGTCGGGTACGGTGTGCCGTAACCTGGGGCATTTGTTGAAGACTGAACAATAATAACTCGTGTGCTCGGTGTTGGATCGGATATTCCTAAAGAATTGGTTACCGTCAATTTAACCACAAAAGCCCCCGGCACATTAAAAAATATCTGACCAGGATTCTGCGCATTTGAATTCGGTCCTGCACCACCAAAATCCCAATGATAACTTATCGGTATCCGCCCCAAGGCATCAGAAGCTGCTGCTGCGAAATTCACTGATTGGCCTGCCATAATTGTCATATTCTGTGCAGGACTTAACATTAAACCTTCAGGCCAAGCGGCTAAAGGTGAAATGTTCTGGTCAGCGACCGCTTTGATGGACGGCGAAGCTAACGCACGGGACTGTGATCTTTTCACCTTTAACGTATCACACTCTTCAGGTGCATTTTCGATGCTTTTTGATACTTTATTATCATCTTGAGATGCTGTCACCTGACAGACAAAACCATTTATTTTAATCTGCCATGCACCCACATCTGCGGTGGTGCTGGCTAATAAATTAGCCGCTAAATCATCAATGAGTTCAATTTCTGAAGTCCCATCACTTCGACCAGCAACCGTCAACGTGGCTGTCTCTTTATCCCAGCTAGCATGCGTAATGGTTAAATTATTCGATTGAGATATGCCGGGATTATCACATGCCAATAGAACAACTGAAATAAACAAAATGAGAAACAATGAAAAACAATGAATACGACAATAATGGCTTAACGACATTTCATCTCCCCCAAGAAATGATACTTCAGGTGCCGCCGCGTACGGGACGTTATTTTTTTAAAATATTGAAACAGGACGAATACAATTGAAGGACGTTATATGGAAAAGTAGCTTGCCTTCCATCATTTATAATAATTCTTCTAAGTATTGTTAATACGCCTACTTATTATTATTAAGTTGTATAACTTTAATACAAAAGACGGCTCAGGGCAAACACTAAGTGATCAACGTAATGCGAATGTCCATTGCAATTGCTGAAATTCCTCTCCTTAATTATTGGACATCATATATGAAATTTCGCTCGGTCATACAGACTATATGTTTGACAATAAATCCTCGATCGCTGCACCCTCATGCTTTTTTCTCAGCAAGCAAGCAAAACATTCGAGTCATTATACTACAGTACTTTCTAATCATATTAAGTTTATGGCCAAGTATGTAGCTTATGACCTACAGCATTAAACTCACAACACATCCTAACCTAGCAATAATCCTACAGCCATTAACGCAGGCATCAATAGTGTTATCAACACATTCAATCCCATATAAGGAACTAATCGCTCGGCATTATTCGCATATCTGACAACACCAAGATACAAAGGCAGCGCACCCATCAAGGTGACCATAGCCATTAACACCAATACAGGCAAGCTATCAAAATAAACACTCAAGCATAAGATCAGATAAACCCAGAGCAGTGATATACCGAAAAGATGACTTGCAAACCGGGTTCCCATCACAATAGCAATATGCCTTCTGCCTACTACCTTATCTGCCTCAATATCTGGCATTTGATTTAGTAAAAGTAAGTTATTGGCTAACAAAAAGGGAACCAATGAAACCACAAAAGCGGTCCAACTGTAATGGCCTGACAAGATTAAATCGGTCCCCATTACCATAAGGGGACCGAAACCCACACCCGCTGCGATCAAACATAAGATGGGGTGATGGGTTATCCAAGAGGTATACAGCGTGATTAGCAATACACCCAGCATACCCAATGGTAACAACGCGAGTCCATTAACGTAGATAAAATGCAAACCAATGGTACAAGTCACAATGAGTGTAAGAATGGCTATCCCC